>Ga0209256_1001038_pt1 | contig 32584 bp, 26 predicted proteins | sample AraplaCol_mCL_r2_2_FD_184270 | JGI IMG/M metagenome (GOLD analysis project Ga0209256, IMG submission 184270) | Arabidopsis root microbial communities from North Carolina, USA - plate scrape MF_Col_mCL_r2 (SPAdes) (version 3) | ecosystem: Host-associated > Plants > Roots > Endosphere | place...
CCTGCGTTGATCCATGAGTGACACTTCCTTCCACGGCATGGCAGGTCTCCCAAAAGACACTGCCAGCCAGTCTAGATGTGTTACCCATGTCTCCGAACAGGTGTTACCTATGTGTCCGGGCTATACACCCCTCTCCCGGAGGGAGAGGGGAAAAACCGGGCCCTTACTTCAACTGGCCAAGAAACTCCTCGGCCATTTCGAGACATTCCTCGTAACTTCGCCAGTACTCACGCCTACGGATCAGTGAGAACTGATCCCGCATCAGATCGGGACGCGCTTTCAGTCGGGTGATGAATGCATCGGCGTACTTGAGCAGGTACGGTGCGGCACATCGCAGTGGTTGTGGATCTGCCTCGATAACGACCGCGAGATCGAAGAGATCTCGGGCAGTACCGCTGTATCCCCGATGGAACAGCTTCTTGGCCACGATTTCGGCCGCTGTCTCGACACGCACCTCTCGCCCCATGATCTCCCATATCTCATACGGGTTCTCAGTCAGGTTTGTGGCGGCCACGATATCGATCTCGCCTTCGGGCAACCTCAGGCGGATGTAGTTGGCCTGTTCGATATAGTCGTCGCTAATGGACTCCGCTATGGCACTGAGGCGGGGATTCACGTAGCCGAGGTACTGAGGATCCCGGACGAAGAGATCGATGTCATAGGACAGCCGATGCTGGTATCGCAGCATCAACACCGTTCCGCCACCAAAGGTCCAGAATGGTTCAACTCCGCCATGCGTCCTGACCTCATCCATCAGGGTGAACGCATGAGGAAACAGCGCCTCCCACGCTTCCCCCATCAGCGGTTGCACTCTCATTTCCACAACCCATCACGTGTAGCGGAAGTCGATGCGGCGAGACGATGCAGATTCCGCCAGATCTCTGCCGGCTTGCGGTTGTGCCTCGCTGCAACTTCTGCCACAGCTTTCACAATCAGTTGCAGCGGCGCTTCATCGAGAACCTGCGCGACATGGGCACGATAGCCCTGCGGGGTTTCCCCCGTGGCGAGCGCGGCGTCGAGCAGCTCAGGCGTGAAATCCCCGGAGTAACTCACGTTCGCGCCTAGCGCTGCCATTCGGAGCGCATTGGGAGGTTTGCCGGCCGCTGCGCGCGCGACATCGGGATCATCGATAGAGATGGAAAGTCCCAATACGTCGAGTAACCGAACGAGATTCTCCAGCGTAACGTTCACCGTTCCGCGTTCAATGCCGTTCAAGGTTTGCCGGGATAGCCCAGCCAGATCAGCGAGGCGCTGCTGGGAAATGCCGAGCGACTGCCGTTTGCGTTGGATAGCAAGCATAAGTGCCGATAGGTGCATAGCTCAGGGGCGACTTGCAGTTTTTTGTCAAGTATAGTTGACAAAAAATTCTATGCAAGTCTGCCTCAGGTTAGCGCCACGGCAGTCGCGTTACTCCCCTCTCCCGCGAAGTGGGAGAGGGGTTGGGGGAGAGGGCCAGAGGGCCTGCTTGCCAGCCCATCGCAAGTTGAACCGCTTGCCCTCTCCCCTGCCCCTCTCCCGGAGGGAGAGGGGAAAAAACAATCAGGAAGGGGAGTCTCAAGCCACTCGCCGCAACTGCCTGGCCGACGCCCCGAACAACGGCGCCGCGCGATCTACCGCGAGCTTGATGCGTTCCGCGAGCGCGCCGTTGCCAATCGCATAGCCATCGAAATCCGCAGTCGACGCATACACCCCGATCGGCAACGTCAATGCCTGCAGGAAGCCGAACAGCGGTCGCAACTGGTGTTCGAGCACCAGCGCATGGCGGTCACTGCCGCCGGTGGCGGCCAGCAGCACGGGCTTGTCGGCCAATGCGTTCATGCCGACCAGGTCGAACAGATGCTTGAAGTGTCCGGGGAACGAGCCGCGATATACCGGCGCGGCGGCGATCACGAGGTCGGCGGATTCGATGGCGGCGACCTGCGCCTCGATGTCGGCAGGAAGTTCGTCGCGGGTCAGTGCGGCGCCCAGTGGTCGGGCGATCTCGCTCAGGTCAACGATCTGCGTATCGAGCACGAGCCGCTGTTCCAGTTCGGCAAGCAGCGCCTGGATCAGCACCAGCGTGCGCGACGGTTGATGGGCGCTGCCGTTGACGGCGACGACTTTCAGGGGCGTGGACACGATTTCTATCTCCGGCTTCATCGAATAAACATGGGCGACCCTCACCATAAACGCCCCGCCCGGTCCACGCGAACGAAGCAATTCATCTATCCATAGATGCAAAAACGGCAGCCACGCGGGCTGCCGTTCTCACTTCGGGGAAAAAGTGGCGTTCGTTCAGCTTAGAACGACGGCACCATTGCGCCCTTGAACTGGGTCTTCATGAACTGGCGCACTTCCTCGGACTGATAGGCGGCCACGAGCTTCTTGACCCATGGCTTGTCCTTGTCCTGCGTACGCACGACGATGATGTTGGCGTACGGGCTGTGGATGTCTTCCAGGCCGATGGCGTCCTTGGTGGGCTGCAGGCCACCTGCCAGCGCGTAGTTCGTATTGATCACCGCAGCGGCCACGTCAGGCAGCGCACGGGCCAGCTGGGCGGCGTCCAGTTCCACGATCTTGAGCTTCTTCGGGTTCTCGGCGATATCCAGCGGCGTAGCGTTCACGCCATTCGTGCCCACGCCGGCCTTCAGCTTGATCACGCCTTGCGCGGCCAGCAGCAGCAACGCACGGTTCTCGTTCGACGGATCGTTCGGCACGGCCACCTTGGCGCCCTGCGGCAAGTCCTTCGGCGCCTTCAGGGTCTTGGAATAGATGCCGAGCGGCGAGATGTAGGTGTAGCCCACGCTGACCATCTTGTAGCCGCGCTGCTTGATCTGGCTGTCGAGGTACGGCTGGTGCTGGAAGCTGTTGGCGTCGAGATCGCCGGCATCCAGCGCGGCGTTGGGCTGCACGTAGTCGTTGAATTCCACGATCTTCACGTTCAGGCCGTTCTTCTTGGCCACCTTCTGCACCACCTGCCAGACTTCGGCATCGGGACCGCCAACAGTACCAAGGCGAACCGTCTGTTCCTGTGCCGAGGCAGACCCGGCAGCCATCACGCCAAGCGCCACGGTAGCGGCAGCCAGCGTCTTCGTGATCGAGAGCATTTTCATCGTTCTATATTCCTGGGAATCGAGGAGTACGGCCCGTCCCTCTGTGTGGATGGCCGGTGGGCCACACCGGATAAGGGGCGGCCGAGGCGAGAGCTTACCCTAATGCCTACGCGCGATTGCGGATCGACCGCTTCGTGGCGCACACTACACCGCCGGACTGACAGACCGGACTGCACGGATCAATGTAGCAGACAAACCAACAAGAAGACGTCTGGAAGCCACGCGTGGTCAATCAAGAGCGATACAGGGTGACGGTGCCGATGGGCGAGAGACTTCAGATTCTATGGGATGACGGGGAGCGCGTTTTCTCGCGCGGGCCGGATCAGGCAGAAGGCAGCGACCGCAATTTCCTCTACGCGCATTCCGCCACCGAGCACCCCTTGCCCGCCAGCCTGGCCCGCTTTGCTCACGAGTTTGGCCTGAAAGACGCGCTCGATGCCACGTGGGCGGTGCGTCCGCTGAAGCTGACGCGCGCCGATGGCCGTACTGTGCTGACGCTCGAAGACCCGGGCGGCGAACCGCTGTCCCGGCTGGTCGGCTCGCCCATCGATACCGGAGACTTCCTGCGCACCGCCGTCGGCATTGCCGCAGCGCTCGCCAAGCTCCACCAGCATGGCCTGGTTCACAAGGATCTCAAGCCCACCCACATCCTGGTGAACTGCGCCGACGGCCACGTGCGGCTGACCGGATTCGGCCTCACCACACGCCTGCCCCGCGAACGGCAGGCGCCTCAACCGCCCGAGACGATCGCCGGCACGCTGGCCTATATGGCACCGGAACAGACAGGCCGGATGAATCGCTCGATAGATTCCCGCAGCGACCTTTATGCGCTGGGCGTCACGCTTTACCAGATGCTGACCGGTGCGCTGCCGTTCACGGCAACCGACGCGATGGAATGGGTGCATTGCCATATCGCCCGCACCCCGGTGCCGCCTGGCTTGCGCGCAAACGTGCCTGCCGTGGTGTCGAACATCGTCATGAAGCTGCTGGCCAAGACGGCGGAGGATCGCTACCAGACGGCTGCGGGCGTGGCGCACGACCTTCAACGCTGCCTGGCGGACTGGCAGCGTCAGCACCGCATCGACGATTTTCCGCTGGACGAGCATGGCACGCCGGATCGCCTGCTGATTCCCGAGAAACTGTACGGTCGCGAGCGCGACGTCAACCGGCTCTGCGCCACCTTTGCGCGCGTCGTGCAGAGCAGCGTGCCGGAACTGGTTTTGGTCTCTGGATATTCCGGCATTGGCAAGTCATCGGTGGTCAACGAATTGCACAAGACGCTGGTAGCGTCGCGCGGCCTGTTCGCTTCCGGAAAGTTCGACCAGTACAAGCGTGACATTCCCTACGCTACGCTGGTGCAGGCATTTCGAAGCCTGGTGCGGTCACTGCTTGGCAAGCCCGATGCCGAACTCGCCGCCTGGCGTGACGCGTTGCGCGAAGCGCTGGCCCCCAATGCGCGACTGATGACAGACCTGATTCCGGAACTGAAGCTGATCATCGGAGAGCCGCCGCCGGTGCCGGAACTGGAGCCGCAGCAGGCGCAGCGCCGCTTCCTGCTGCTGTTCCGTCGCTTCATCGGCGTGTTCGCCCGGCCGGAACATCCGCTCGCCCTCTTCCTCGACGATCTGCAGTGGCTCGATGCGGCCACGCTGGACCTGATCGAGAGCCTGCTGACGGACCCTGATCTGCGTCACGTGCTGCTGATCGGCGCCTATCGCGATAACGAAGTGGATGCATCTCATCCGCTGTCGCGCAAGCTGCAGGCCATCCGCAGCGCGGGCGGCCGGATCGAGGACATCACGCTGGCGCCGCTGGGCACCGCCGACATCCAGCAGATGATTGCGGAGGCACTGCATCGCGACCCCGAACACATCGCGCCGCTGGCGCAACTGGTGGAAGAAAAGACCGGCGGCAATCCGTTCTTCGTGCTCCAGTTCCTGCAGGCCCTGGTCGAGGAAGACCTGCTAACGTTCGACCATGACGCGCGCGCCTGGCGCTGGCAGACCGATCGCATTCACGCCAAGGGCTACACCGACAACATCGTGGACCTGATGGTCGGCAAGCTGGCCCGCCTGCCGGCACAGACGCAGCAGGCATTGCAGCAACTGGCCTGCCTGGGCAACGCCGCCGATCTGTCGGATTTATCGACCGTACTGGGTACCGACGATACACAGACGCATGCCGTGTTGTGGGAAGCCATTCGCCAGGAACTGCTCGAACGGCAGGACGATGCCTACGCGTTCGTACACGACCGCGTGCATGAAGCCGCCTACTCGCTGATTCCGGAAGACACCCGTGCGGAAGCCCATCTGCGGATTGGCCGCTTGCTTGCTGCACGGATTCCGGCAGCGCGGCACGAGGAAGCAATCTTCGACATCGTCGGGCAGCTCAATCGCGGCGCGACGCTGATCACCGAATGGCCGGAGCGGGAGCAACTGGCAGCGTTCAATCTGGTGGCCGGACGGCGCGCCAAGGCATCCACCGCCTACGGCTCGGCGCTCGCCTATGTCACCACGGGTGCCGAACTCTTGCGTGACGAATGCTGGGAACACCAGCATGAATTGATGTTCGCGCTGGAGTTGGACCGTGCCGAGTGCGAGTTCCTGACGGGACAACTGCCCCACGCCGAAGCACGGCTGGCGGCGCTGTCCAGACGGGCCATCACCACGGTCGAGCGTGCGCGCGTGGCATGCTGGCAGATGAACCTGTACCTGATTCTTGCCCGATGCGATACGGCTGTGGCCGCGTGCCTGGACTTTCTTCGTAGCGTGGGCATCGAGTGGTCACCCCATCCCGATGGTGCCATGGTACGCAGCGAGTACGACGGCATCTTTGCCAGGTTGGGCGACCGGCAGATCGAGGATCTGATCGATCTGCCGCCGATGAAGGACGCAGACGTGCTGGCCACCGTGGATGCGCTCACCACGCTGCTCGCGCCGGCGGTGCTCACCGACAGCAATCTCGCATGCCTGACGATCTGCAAGGCCATCAACCTGAGTCTTGCACACGGACACGGCGATGCATCCTGCGTGGCGTACACCAACTTTCCCCGCTTTGCCGGACGGCTGTTTGGCGACTATCAGCCGGGATTCGCCTTCGGCCGGCTCGGCCGCGAACTGGTGGAACGTCGTGGCCTCGAACGATACGAAGCCAATACACGTCATTCGTTTTCGATCTTTGTCGCACACTGGACGCAACCGTTGCGCGGCTGCCTGGATCAGCTGCGCCACGTGTTCGACACGGCCAACCGGATCGGGGACATCCCGTTTGGCGCGTTCTCCTGCAACTGCCAGGTCTCGAACCTGCTCTTTATCGGCGAACCGCTGCCCGAGGTGCAACGCGAGGCCGAACTTGGCCTGGCATTCGCCAGGAAAGTGCAGTTCGGCATCGTCGTCGCGTTTCTGGAGAGCCAGCTCGCACTGATCCGGATGCTCCGCGGTGCAACGCCGGCATTCGGCAGGCTGGACAACGAACCATACAGTGAAGCGCATGCCGAGCAGCATCTGGCGCAGCCGTCACTGGAGATTGCGGCCTGCTGGTACTGGGTCCGCAAGCTGCAAGCGCGCTATCTCGCTGGCGACCTTGCGGCGGCCCTGGATGCCGCATCCAAGGTGCATGGGCTGCTCTGGACCGCGCACGGCTTTCTCGAAGAAACCGAGTACCACTTTTATGCCGCGCTGACCCATGCTGCGCTGTGCGATACCGCACCGGCCAATCGGCGCCAGCAGCATCTGGAAACACTGGTCGCCCATCATGGGGAATTCCGCATCTGGGAAGCACTCTGCCCGGAGAACTTCGCCAGCCACACGATGCTGGTGGGCGCCGAAATCGCCCGGCTGGAAGGCCGCCTGATTGATGCCGAGTTGCTGTACGAGCAGGCCATCGACACGGCAAGGCAGAACGGGTTCATCCATATCGAAGCCTTGGCCAATGAACTCGCGGCAGGCTTCTTTGCGCAGCGGCATCTTGAAAAGATCGCGCGCGTGTATCGGCAGGATGCACGCTACGCCTATCTGCGCTGGGGCGCCGATGGCAAGGTTCGGCAGCTCGAAGCGGCCCATCCGCACCTGCGCACGGAGGCCGCCGCACTTCGCCCGACCAGCACAATGGCAGCGCCGGTCGAGCATCTTGACCTCTCCACGGTCATCAAGGTGTCGCAAGCCACCTCCGGGGCCATCGTCCTGGACGAACTGATCGACATGGTGATGCGCACGGCCATCGAGCAGGCGGGCGCGGAACGGGGTCTGCTGATCCTGTCTGGCGAGGATGCGCACCGCATTGCCGCAGAAGCCACCACCGGCGCCGACGGCATCGCGCTGCGCATCCACGATTTGCCCGTGAGCGCGGCCACGTTGCCGGAGTCCGTGCTCTACCACGTGCTGCGCACCCATGAGCACGTGGCGCTCGACGATGCCCTGACAGATCCCCTGTTCGCGACAGATCCGTACATCCGCCAGCATCGCGTGCGATCGGTACTGTGCCTGCTGCTGGTGAGCCACGCCAAGCTGACCGGCGTGCTCTACCTGGAGAACAACCTGGCGCCGCGTGCCTTCAGCCCGGCCCGGATTGCCGTGCTCAGGCTCGTGGCCGCGCAAGCCGCCAACTCGCTGGAGAACGCCAGGCTCTACCGCGATATCGCCGCGCGGGAAGCCAAGATCCTGCGTCTGGTGGAGTCGAACATCATCGGTATCGTTGTGTGGGATGTGGACGGCAGTGTCCGCGAAGCCAACGACGTGTTCCTTGGCATGGTGGGCTACGACCGCGACGATCTGGTCTCGGGCCGGGTGCGGTGGCAGGCGCTGACGCCTCCGGAGTTCCAGCATCTCAACGCGCGTGCGCAGGCGGCGGCCAGGGAAACCGGCCGCGCCGAGCCCTTCGAGAAGGAGTACATCCGCAAGGATGGCAGCCGCGTGCCGGTCATCGTCGGCCTGGCTACCTTCGACGGCAACCGGACCGAAGGGGTGGCCTTCGTGCTCGACCTCACCGAACGCAAGCAGGCGGAAGAGAATTTCCGCGAAAGCGAGCGGCGCTATCGCGAGGTGCAGACGGAACTGGCGCATGCCAACCGCGTATCGACGATGGGTCAGCTCGTGGCGTCGATTGCGCACGAAGTCAACCAGCCCATCGCAGCCACCCTGACTAACGCGCAGGCTGCAACGCGATGGCTGGGCGCGCAACCGCCCAATGTCGACGAAGCGGTACAAGCGCTGGGCCGCATCGTCAAGGATGCAAACCGCGCCGGCGATGTGCTCGGCCGGATACGCGGCATGATCAAGAAGGCGCCGCCGCGGAAAGCCCCCGTGGACATCAACGCGGCCATCCGCGAGGTAGTCGCGCTCACGCACGGAGAAGCCAGCAAGAGTGGTGCCTCGGTGGAGATCGCACTCGCAGAACACCTGCCCAGCGTCGAAGGCGATCGCGTGGAGTTGCAGCAGGTGCTGCTGAATCTGATCCTGAATGCGCTGGAAGCGATGGGCACCACCACCGACGGTGCCCGGACCCTTCAGATCATCACGCGTGTGGAGGAAGGCGCCGGCGTGCACGTCGCTGTGCGCGACTCGGGCCCCGGCTTCGGCCAGGAGGGTGCCAGGCGCGTATTCGATCCGTTCTACACCACCAAGCCCACGGGCCTGGGGATGGGACTCTCGATCTGCCGCTCCATCATCGACGCCCATGGCGGCCGGCTATGGGCAAGCCCCAATGAGCCGCGCGGTGCGGTGGTCGAATTCATTGTGCCTGGGAGGCAGGACGATTCGCCTTCCTAAGGCTGCGAGAACGTAAATTCGTGGTGAGTCGTATTGAGCTTGGATACCCGATACTCGATACGCTCATCATGATAGGAGTAGGCGACGCGCAAGACTTGTAGCAAGGCGCTACCCTCTTTTACGCCCATCAGTTCGGCATCCTCCGTGTTCGCCAGCGTCGCGCGGAGCTTCTCGTCCGTACGAATGATGTTGATGCCGAACTCGTCCTGGTAGAAGTTGTAGAGCGTATTCGGACGCTCGCGAAGCCGCGCCTCGGTCAGGGTCGGGAATCTTTCGACCGGCACTGCGATGTCATCGATCATGACCGGTGTGCGCTCCAGCGAAAGCACGTTGGAGAACCGGAACACGGCATCCCCCGGCGACAATCCCAGAGCGGCTGCTTCAGCCTTGTCCGCCTTGGCACGGCGGAATTTTGCAAGACGCACGGTCGGATAGTCCCGGTGTCCGTCCTGGCGCACGACGCGGAAGAACCGGAAGAAGTGGTCTTCCATCCGATGCGTTGCCACGTACGTGCCCCGACCCTGGTGGCGAATCAGGATGTTCTCCGCCACCAGCTCGTCGATCGCCTTGCGCAATGTCCCGACGGAAACGCCGAACCGTTCGATCAGCCTGCGCTCGGACGGAATCGCCTCGGCCGGCTTCCACTCGCCTTCCGAGAGCGCGGCCAGCAGGGCCCGCTTCACATCCTTGTAGAGAACGCCACCAATGGAAGCGCTAGCGTCGAATCTGGAACCCACGTTGGAAATATCCTCAAGTTATGCGGCTGCGAAGGCACTGGTCGGTGGCCGGGCGCAATTCATATGGATAACCTGCATGATACTGAAGTTGCGCCGGGCAGCCGAAGTCATTCCACGCGGATACGTTTCTCTTCGATGACCTTGGCCCACCGGGTCACCTCCGTACCGAAGTACTCCGCAAACGGCGGTCCGCCTTGCGGAGCCGGTGTGAAACCGGCGGCCGTGATGCGTTGACGCACCGAATCGGATGCCAGCATGCGCACCACGGACGCCGATATCTTTTCCACGATGGGTCGTGGCGTGCCCGCCGGCACCATCAGGCCCGTCCAGTTCTCGACGATCAGGTCTGGGTATCCGGCCTCCGCGACGGTCGGCACGTCCGGGAGCAAGGGATGGCGCTCGCGCGTCGTGACAGCCAGGGCGCGCAGCTTGCCCGACTTCACATACGCCAGCGACTCGGGAAAGTTGGAAAACACCACGTCGATCTGCCCACCAATCAGGTCCGTCATCGATGGCGCCCCACCCTTGTACGGCACATGCGTCATGTTGGCCTTGCTCTGACTCTCGAAAAGCGCCAGTGTCAGATGGGGCGGCGTGCCATTCCCGCTGGAACCGGCATTCAACGTGGATTTCTGCGCGGCAGCCGCCAGCTCCTTCAGGGATTTGATCGGAGAGTTGACCGGCACCACAACCACCATGGGCGACGATGCCACCCGCACGACCGGCAGCAGATCCTTCTGCATGCTGAATGGCAAGGAGGGAAACAGCGTCACGTTCGACGCGTGCGTCAGCGTCACAGCCAGCCACGTGTACCCATCGGCAGGCGCCTTGGCAACCTGGTCCGCACCGATATTGGCATTCCCGCCGGGCTTGTTCTCGACGACGATCGTCTTCTTCCATTCCTCCGTCAGTTGCTGGGCAACCGTACGCGCCATGAGGTCCGTCAGTCCGCCTGCGGCGAACGGCACCACATACCGGATCGGCTTGTCCGGATAACTCGCCATGACATCCGGCGGTGCCGCGGCCACGGATCGGGGCCCCGCCAGGGTAGTGATCACTGCCAACGTCGCGAACGCACAGCAGATGCCTCTGCGCGTACCAAGGTGAAAGCGTCGATGCATGGGTTGTCTCCTTTGTGGTCGTCAGCCTGTCTTTGCGCAGGCTAGCCGCTGTACGGATGTGGGATTACGTTAAGCTTCGATGGACTCTCCTGCCAAGGCGCGTAGTTCGTTCCACAACGCGTCTGGTACTTCTACTCCGCGTTCTGCCGCTTCCATTCGGGCGCGATGCCGCCGCTCGCCTGGCACGCGCGCGCCATCGTCGTCCAGCATGGCACCGAGCAGCGCTTCGACACGCTCCGCATAGGCCGCGCTTCCTGCAAACGCCCCCGGGTCCATCACCAGGAACAACTGGCCAATGCGCGGTCGATTCCCTGCGTCGTCGAAAAAGGAATCGGCTTCCGCACCGAACTGCGCACCGGCCAGCGATGTGACCAGCAGTTCGACCATGAGCGCCAGCATCGCACCCTTGACGCCGCCTGCCGGCAGCATGGAGCCGCGCAGCGCTGCCTTCGCGTCCGTGGTTGGCTGGCCGGCTTCGTCCAGCGCCCAGCCCAGCGGGATCGGCTTTCCCTGCTTTGCCGCGACCATGATCTTGCCGCGCGCCACCTCGGATAGAGACAGGTCGATGACGACCGGCGGCTTGCCGCGCCGTGGGAACACCGCCGCAATCGGGTTGGTGCCGAACAGCGGGCGCTTGCCACCCCATGCAGGCATCGCAGCCGGAGAGTTGCCCATCGCAATGCCGACCATGCCCGCTTCGGCAACCGCCTCCAGCGGCAACGCCGCAGCGCCAAAGTGATGGCTGTTGGTCACGGCCGCAATGCCCACTCCCGTCACACGCGCACACGCAATCGCCTCCTTGACGGCGAGGTCGCACGCTGCAAACGCGAAGCCGCAGGCCGCATCGACCAGAAGCGAGCTTGCGCGCTGGCCGCTGGCCACTGGCTCCGCGTGACCGTCAACCCGGTCATGACGAAGGTGCGCCACATACATGGGAATGCGCGAGACACCGTGCGATGGCAGCCCTACGGCGTCTGCACGTACCAGCGCCGAGGCCGTAGCCGAGGCTTGCGCCTCGCTTGCACCCGCACGGCGCAAAGCAGCCGTTGCCGTACGCGCCAGGGCGTCCAGGCGAACAAGAGTCATGTGCTGGCCTCCAGTGTTTTGCGTACTTCATTGGCGATCATCATCGACACCCGCGCGTTGGCTTCCTGCGTGACGCCGCCGATATGCGGCGTCAGAATCAGGTTGGGCGCGTTTGCCAGTGGGCTGCCTGCCGGTAACGGCTCGTTGCCAAATACGTCCAGCGCAGCACCGCCGATATGGCCCGCACGCAAGGCATCGGCCAATGCCGCCTCATCCACCACGCCACCTCGGGCGGTGTTGATCAGCACCGCGCCGGATTTCATCGATGCCAGACGGCCCACATCGAGAAGATTCCGCGTGGCATCGACAAGCGGCACATGCAAGCTCACTGCGTCGGCCTGGGCCAGCAGTTCGTCAAGCGCCACGCAGCGCACGCCCGTCGCACGCCATACGGGATCATCGGCGGAGAGCATCGGATCATGGGCGATCACCTGCATGCCGAAGGCTTGCGCCAATGCCGCCGTGCGCCTGCCGATATCGCCGAAACCCACAAGGCCCAGCGTCTTGTCCAGCGCTTCTCTGCCATCGGACAGCCGGGCACGTGGCCATTTTCCGGCGGCTACCTCCGCCGTGGACAGATAGGCGCCGCGCAGCAGCACCGCAGCCGTGGTCACCACGTATTCGGCAACGGATCGCGCGTTCGCACCGAATGCCGGGATCACGCGAATCCCGCGTTGACGACAGGAATCGACATCGATGTTGTCCAGACCCACGCCCAGCCGCCCAATCACCTTGAGATGGCTGGCCGCGTCCAGGAGCGCCCCATCCACCTGGGTGCGATTGCGCACGATCAGTCCGTGCGCACCGCCCAGTCCTTCCAGCAGATCGGCGCGCTGGTCCACCCACCCCGGTTCGTATCGAACATCGAACCCCGGGGTGAGCGTCTGCACCGCTGCCGAGTCCATGAACTCGCTGATGCAGATCTGCTTCATCATGCGGACTCGTGGATGCGGGTCAGCACGAACTCACGGTGACCCAGTGCTTCGGCAGCGGTCCAGCGACCATTGATGGTGGCCATCATGCATTCGAGCAGCTTGTCGCCGGTCTGGTCCAGCGTCTGTTCGCGCTGCAGCAGCCCCGAGCAGTCCACGTCCATGTGCTCGCTCATGAGACGCACGGTGCGCGGATTGGCACACAGCTTGATCACCGGAACAATCGGGTTACCAATCACGTTGCCCTGCCCGGTGGGGAAAAAGTGGACCACGTAACCAGCGGCGGCGCACAGCGTCACCATCTCGGCGGCGGCCGACGACGAATCCATGAACCAGAGGCCCGGATGGGTCGGCTCTTCCGCCTTGTCCAGCACGCCATCGACGGTGCACTTCTTGCCGATTTTCTGGATGTTGCCCAGCGCCTTCTCTTCGATCGTGGTGAGCCCACCGGCGATATTGCCCTTGGTCGGCTGCGACTCCGACAGGTCGGACGTCTTCCAGCGGTCGATCATGCCCTGGTAGCGCTCGAACATCGCCATGAACTTGTGACGCACCTCGTCGTTCGCGCAGCGGTTGGCCACGATGTGCTCGCCGCCAGTCAGCTCCGAGGTTTCGCCGAACACCAGCGTCGTGCCCAGCGGATGAAGCTTGTCGAACGCATTGCCAACCGTGGGGTTCGCGCCGCAGCCCGACGTGGTATCCGATTCGCCGCACTTGGTGGAAATCCACAGGTCGCCGATCGGGCATTCCACACGGTGCTGCGCCGTGGCGTACTGGACGAACTCCTTGGCGGCCTTCGACGCACGCATGATGGTGTTGTGGTCGCCATGGCCTTCGATGCCGAAGCCCACCACAGGCTTGCCCGTCTTGGCAATGCCGTCAACCACCTTCTTGGTCCAGCCATCTTCGATGCCAATCACCACCACGGCGGCCACGTTCGGGTTGCTGCCTGCACCAATCAACGTGCGGAAGTGCAGGTCCAGATCGGGACCGAACTGGAGTCGGCCATAGGGGTGCGGAATCGCCATGGTCCCCTTGATGGCCACCGCAACGGCTTCTGCCGCAGCGTTGGAGAGATCGTCCAGCGGCAGGATGATGACGTGGTTGCGAACACCGACGCGACCATTGTCGCGGCGATATCCCCAGAACGTGGTGTTTTGATCGATGACAGACATGACGGGTCCTCAGAGTCTTGGAAAGGGGGAGCGGAATCGCGATGGACTGACGTGCGGGACGTAGCGGCTTACCAGCGCTTCGTCTTGATGTTGTGCACGTGAGCGTGTTCGCCAGCCTTGATGGGCGCGACGACCTTGCCAATGTCGATGCCGTACTTGTAGACGGTTTCGTTCAGCGCCATGTCGCGCAGCGCCACCTTGTGCCCAATGGGAATCGGTTGCAGCGCAGTCACCGTCACCACCTTGTCTTCATCCATGATCCAGGCGTTGAGCTTCGTGCCCGGCTCGATCCCTTCGACCACGGCCACCGCAACGGTGTCCTTGGCGTCATGCAGTACGACGTGAATCATTTTTTGTCTCCTTCGTGTGGGTCAAGCGTGAAACCATCGTAGGCGTTGAATTCATCCATGTCAACTAGCTCATATATATGAGTTGGATGGGCAAAAAAATCCGGGGCACCCGTGCGGGCGTGCCCCGGTGTTCAACTCAGTGGAATTCCGGCAGCAGCACGACCTTTCCGGCGGCAACGCGTCCCGCAGCAAGGTCGGCAAACGCCGCCGGCGCATCGGACAGCGCGCGGGTTTCCACCCAATCCAGCGCCCCGAAACTGCCGGCCTCCAGCGCTCGCACCGTGGCGTGCATGTCTGCCATCGTGTAGGTGTAAGTACCAAGTAGCGTGATCTCGGCCAGCGTCAGCTTTCGCATGTCGATCTCGCTCGACCACGCCTGCAACCCGATATGCATGATCACACCCCCGGGTCGTATGGCTGCAATGGCGAGATTGCGGGTAGGCGCCGCACCCACGGCATCTATGACCACATCGAAGCTGGAATCGGCGGGTGGATCGGCCAGGGGATCGATGACATCGCACCCCAGATGGCGGCGAACGGAGGCTTGCCGCAGCGCATTGGTTTCCGCGATGCACAAATGCCGGCATCCGTAGGCACTGACCAACGCCCCCGTCAGCATCCCGATGGCCCCGCCCCCGATGATCAGCACACGGGCCTCGGGCAATGGCCGGGACATGGCGCGCATGGTCAGGTTGACAGCATGAAGCGCCGTGGCCGCCGGCTCGGTCAACGCTGCGCTGACGCTTGCCATGGCGTCCGGGATGGGAATCGCGCAGCGTATGGGGATCGCAAGATACTCCGAGAGCGCCCCGGGCCGGTTCATGCCGACCATGCCCCGGTTTGCGCAGAGGTTGTCTCGCCCTTGCAGGCAATAGTCGCAATGGCCGCAGGTAATAAGCGGGTTCGCCGTGACGCGCTGCCCCACGCGCATGCGGGATTCGTCGGACGAAGCGACGACGGTGCCTGCAAACTCGTGGCCCAGGACGAGGCCAGGTTTGCGGCGCGGGTCGTGCCCGTGATAGGCGTGAAGGTCCGAGCCACATATTCCGCTCGCATCAATACGCAGCAGAAGCTCGCCAGGCACCAGCGCTGGCATGTCCCGATCCAGCATTGCGACGGCATCGGGCTGTGTGTAAACGATGGCTTTCATGGATTTTCTCTTCATCAGGTTTTCGACGGTTCCAATCCGACCGCGCCGCCATGCGAGGCGCGACTGGCAATCCACATCGTGCAGCCCGCGCTCATGATGCCGATCGCCAGCACATAGGCGCACAGGTACCACGGCTGTCCGCCGGCCTTGGCACTCAGCCAGGTAGCGATGATGGGGGTCAGTCCTCCCGCAAAGACACCTGCGAACTGATACACGAACGAGATGCCCGTGTATCGCACACTGGGATCGAATACTTCCGAAAACATCGAGGACATGGTCCCGAAGACGGCGGCATGGAAGATGCCAAAAGGAATGATGATGGCGGCCCAGACCAACCACACGTTGCCCCCGGAATGCTGCATCAGCCAGAACGCCGGGAACGCGGACAGCCCGGCCAGCAGCGCTCCCGTGCCGTAGACAATTGGCCTGCCCACGCGGTCGGAGACGGCGCCCCACAGGGGAATGAAGAAGGTCATCACGAAGGCGCCAATCAGCACCCCTAGCAGCGCATGGTCTCGCGTCAGCTTCAGCGTCTGCGTCAGATACGACAACGAATACACGCCGAACACATTGAAGAAGACGCCGTCGATAAACCGCGCGCCCATGCAGGCCGTCACGACGCCGGGGTAGCGGCGCAGCATGACCATGAATGGCAGGCCGGGCGTTTTGTCGCGGCTGTGCTGCGCGGCTGCGAATTCCGGAGATTCCTCCACGTGGGTACGCATGTAGGAGCCGATCAGCACCATCGCCGCACTGAGAAGAAAAGCGATGCGCCATCCCCAGGCCAGGAAGTCCTCGTCCGAGAGGAGCAACGACAGGACGGCAATCACGCCACTGGCCAGGACGAGTCCAAGCGACATGCCCGTCTGTGGCAGGCTGGCAAAGAAACCACGGCGTCTGGCCGGCGCGCTTTCAAAGGTCATCAGGACTGCCCCGCCCCACTCTCCGCCCAGGCCGATGCCCTGCGCCACCCGGCACAGCAGCAGCAGAATGGGCGCCCATACGCCGATCTGATCGTAGGTGGGGATGAGACCGATGGCCGTGGTGGCCACGCCCATGATCATCAGCGTCAGCACGAGCATCTTCTTGCGCCCGAGCGTGTCTCCGAAGTGTCCGAAGATGATGCCGCCCAGCGGACGCGCCACGAATCCCGCCGCGAATGTGGCGTAGGCCAGCAGCGTGCCAACCATCGGATCGCTCGATGGGAAGTACAGCTTGTTGAATACGAGGCCGGCCACCACGCCATACAGAAAGAAGTCGTACCACTCCACCATCGCGCCGATGGTGCTCGACGTGACGACTTGCCGCAGCTTGCGTCGCGCGTCCGTTGCGGAATGCGGCGCCGTTGTCTGCTTCCTCATGCTTGTCTCCTGTGAAGTCTCTGCCCGGTGGCGCGCTTTTCCTGCCGCGCTCTGTCTCGGGCTTTCAGACGGCTGCCACGTGCGCGTCGCACGCCGTCATCGGATGGTTTGCGTGCGCTATCTGGCCGTATATCCTCCATCCACCATGAAGGTCTGTCCGGTAATGTAGGCCGCCATGTCGCTGGCAAGGAATGCCGCGAGGCCATGCAGATCCACGAGTTCGCCATTCCGCCCCACGCACGTGCGGCTTGCATGGTGCTGTGCGAGCGACTCGTCTGCGAAGACCGGGCCCGTCAGTGCAGTGGGAAAGAAACCTGGTCCGATGGCATTGCAGGTGATGCCATGGCTCGACCACGCCTCGGCGATGGCGCGTGTGAGCTGGACAATGCCTCCCTTGGCTGCGCCATACGGCGCGCTGTTGGCAAACGCCCGATAGGACTGCAGCGATGCGATGTTCAGTATGCGTCCCCAACCCCGGGCCTTCATGGCCGGCGCAAGCGCTTGCGTCAGGAAGAACGGTGCGCCCAGGTGGGTATCGAGCTGGAGGCGCCACGATGCCGGGGTGACGGCGCCAAACGCCTCGCGCAAATTCATGCCGGCCGCATTGACCAAAATATCAATCGCTCCATGCTTGCGCTGCAATCCGTCGGCCGACGCGACAATGGTGTCGAGATCGGAAACGTCGCACGGGAAGGTATCGACCGCAATGCCCTGGGCATCGAGCCGTGCCGCCGCGGTGTCGAGTTGTGCCTGCCGCCTGGCCGCCAGAATCACACGCGCACCGCACGTGCCCAGTGCCACGGCGATGGCTTCACCTATACCGGAACTTCCGCCCGTCACCAGCGCCTGGCGCCCCGAAAGATCAGGTGCCGGCCGCGCGGCTGCAATGGTCAATTGGCTCACGATCAGACCTCGACGGGCGTGCCCATCTCGAAGCGCGCGTTGGGAAAGTACTTTGCCATGCGATCGTCCGCAGTGCGTGCATGCGCCTCCATGCCTTCGAGCCGCGAGATGCGTGCGGTGACCTGTCCGATCTGGCGCGCCGCCTCGCGCGTCATCTTCTGCCAGGTCAGTGTCTTCATGAACTTGTGTACCGACAGGCCGCCCGAATAGCGCGCGGCGCCTTTGGTCGGCAGCACATGGTTGGGGCCGCTGGTCTTGTCTCCAAACGCCACGGTTGTTTCCTCGCCCAGGAACAACGAGCCATAGCATGTCAGGTTGGCCAGCCACCAGTCGAGACCCTCGGTATGGACTTCCAGATGCTCGGAAGCATAGCGGTCAGAGATCTCCACCACCTCCTCGCGGCTGTCGCAGAGGATGACTTCGCCGTAGTCGCGCCACGCTGCCGTGGCCGCATCTCGCGCAGTGGGCGGCAGCTTGTCGATGAGCGAAGGCACCAACGCCATGACCTGTTCGGCCAGCGCGCGCGAGGTGGTGAACAGCCAGGCAGGCGATTCATGGCCGTGCTCCGCCTGGCCGACGAGGTCGCTCGCGACAATGGCTGCATCGGCGCTGTCGTCGGCAATGACAGCGACTTCCGACGGGCCCGCGAACACATCGATGCCCACTTGCCCGAAAAGCGTACGCTTTGCCTCCGCAACGAACTTGTTGCCGGGGCCCACCACCACATCGGCAGGCTTGCCGGTGAACAGGCCGTAGGCCATCGACGCAATGGCCTGCACGCCGCCCAAGGTCATGATGACGTCCGCGCCAGCGGCCTGGAACGCGTAGAGAACATGGGGATGGATACCCTGGCCACGGAAGGGGCTCGAACATGCCACCACGGTTTTCACGCCGGCCGCCTTGGCTGTTGCCACACCCATGTAGGCCGACGCGATATGGGCATAGCGCCCTGCCGGTGCGTAGCAGCCGACCACATTCACGGGCAAGACGCGCTGCCCGGCGATGACGCCCGGGTGCAATTCGACGGAAAACTCCTGCAACGATTCGCGTTGCGCCACCGCGAAGTCTGTCACCTGGCGGATCGCAAAATCGATGTCGGCGCGAACTGCGGCAGGTACATCGCGCGTTTGCTGCCGGATCTGATCGGGCGTCAGCACGATGTCGCCGGACCAGCTATCCAGTTGCTTCGCGTAGTCGCGGACTGCACTCTCTCCGCGCGCCTGGATTTCGCCAAGCATCTCGGTCACAACCTTCTGCGCAGCCGCCGCTTCCGTCTGTGGCGTCTTCTCCGCTTTTTTCAGGTACACGATCATTTCAGGTAGTCTCCGTGTTTTTCGATGATGTAAGCGCTTTCATTTCTGGATAAAGCTGCTCACGAACACATTTGTGAAAATCAATGCAAGCGCTTACATGGAGGATAGAAGACAGTGCGCAGGGCGCAAGGAAGGGTATTCCCGCAGACTTGCCAACAGACACAATGGCGGTGAGTGGCACCTACCCCGGCGCATATGGGTCACAATTCAGCATTCGACGGCGGAGCCATGAAGTGCCGAAATCAAGACTGGAGGATGTAGCGAAACTTGCGGGAGTCTCCACCGCGACCGTGTCGCGGGCGCTCACCTCCCCTTCTCTGGTGCGGGAAGATACGCTGGCCCGCGTGCGCGACGCGATCGATGCGCTGGGCTATGTTCCCGATGCGTCGGCCAGGACGCTGGCCTCGGGACGCTCACACACCATTGCGGCTGTGGTGCCCACTCTCGATAACGCCATCTTCTCGCACGCCATCCAGGGGATGCAGGAAGTGCTCGCCGCTGCGGGGTATCAGCTTCTTCTCGGGTCTCACAATTACGACTCGAATACGGAAACCGATGTCGTGAGGGCCCTGTCAGAGCGAGCCGTCGATGCCATGGTGTTGGTCGGCGCCGACCACGCCCCGGAAACGCTCTCGATACTCAAGCAATCACAAACCCGCACCATCGTCACCTGGGCGCTGTCCAACGCGCTCCCCTGCATCGGATTCGACAACTTCGAGATTGGCGCACTGGCTGCCAGATACCTGTTCGACCTGGGGCACCGTCATTTCGGCATGATTTCCGGGATTGCACGGCACAACGACCGCGCTCGATTGCGCACAGAGGGATTTGTCACCGCGCTGCGCGCCTTGCGCGCCGAGTTACCGCCACAAGCTGCATGCGAGCAGCCCTACTCTTTCGCCGGTGGACGCGCCGGACTGCAAGACATCCTGCGCAATTCCCCGACCAGGCCAACCGCTGTATTTTGCGGCAACGACGTGCTGGCGCTTGGATGCCTCTTCGAAGCCACTGCCCTCGGTATCAGCGTCCCGTCCCAAATGTCGATCGTCGGCTGCGACGACTTGCCGATCTCCGCGGAGATCGCGCCTGGTCTTACCACGGTGGGCCTGCAAAGCAGCCTGCTGGGGAAAAAAACCGCAATTGCGTTGCTGCGCTGGCTGCAGGATGGCGTCGAGCCGGGACGGACCGAGATGCCGATCTCGCTGATCGAGCGCGGCACCACGGCGCCACCGCGTTAAGTTGTGACCGGCAAACTCAATGCTTCCGATCACCCACCGGACGGCTGGCAATCGCCGGCGCATCCTGCCATCCACCGCCCAGCGCAAGGAACAGATTGATCTGATCCATCGCCACCACCGCATCGGAGGTGGCGAGCGCCGCGTCCGTGTTGGCCAGCGTGCGGTCCGCGTCCAGGCTCTGCAGGTACGGCGAGCGCCCTGCCTGCCACAGCTTGCGGTTCTGGCGCGCGGCCTCTTCTGCCTTGTCGCGGGCCGAGCGCAGCGACTGGTTACGCTCCAGTTCATGCGTGTAGGCCGACAGCGCGCTCTGCGTTTCGCGCAGCGCCTTCAGCACCACGCCATCGAAATGCGCGAGTGAGCCTTCCGCCCCGAACTCCATGTTGTGGATGCGTGCCCGCGTGCCGCTCGTGGGAATGGTCCACGAAATCGCCGGCCCCCAGCCCCAGTGCGCCGTGGGCGCCTGGCCCAGGTGATCGAGAATCCCGGTGAAACCCGCCGACGCACCGATGCGGATCTGCGGGAACAGGTCAGCCGTGGCCACACCGATCTTGGCCGTGGCCGAGGCCAGCTCGCGCTCGGCCTGGCGCACATCGGGACGACGCTTGAGCAGCGCCATGCCATCGCCCACCGGCAGCGGCTGCTTCAGAGCGGGCACGTGTTCGCACGCCACGCTCTGGATGTCGAGCGCCATCGGCGGCTTGCCCAGCATCACGGCGAGGCGGTACGCCGCGCCTTCCTGCTCGGCACGATACTTCGGCAGCACGGCGCGCAGCGTATCGGCCTGTGCCTGCGCGCGCAGTACGTCGGTCGGCTGGCCACGGCCGGCATCGACGAGTTTCTGCGCCAGCGTCACGCCGCGTTCCTGCAGGTCGAGTTGGTGTTGCGCCACGTGCAGTTCGTGCGTGGCGGTGCAGCCCTGCACATAGGCCCGCACGGTCTCGGCCACCACGCCGACGCGGGCCTGATCCAGCGCGGCATGACTCGCCTGCGCGGCGGCCAGCGCGGCCTCGTCGGCGCGCTTGAGCTTGCCCCAGAAGTCGATCAGGTACGACACCTCGAAACCGATGTCGCCAAAATTCATCGCCGGGATTTTTTCTTCGTGCAGCAGCGGTTCGCCGGCAATCTGGCCGCGTTCGGCGCTGGCGCGGAACTTGGCTTCGGGTAGGTTCTCGGCCTCCACCTCGTGGTAGATGGCGATGGCGCGCTTGAGGTTGGCGGCCGCCACGCGCAGGTCGGTGTTGGCGACCAGCGCCTGTTGGACGAGTCCGTCGATATGCGGGTCGTCGTAGAGACGCCACCAGTCGTTGGGTACGTCGCCAATCGACACGGCGCCATTATCGGAACCGCCGAACGGGCCATTGGCTGCGGACGATTGCACGACGGCATCGTCAGGCACCTTGTGGTCGGGGCCCACGGTCATGCAGGCGGCCAGCGCCAGCGGCAACATCGCCGTCAGCGCGACACGGGCAAAACGTTTCACTGCACAGCTCCGGTTGCGGGTGCGCGCTTGCCGGCCAGCGCCACCTTGTCTTGCGATTGTGTCGCAGCCGCCGGCGCGGCCTTGGTGTCTTTCGAACCGTCATCGCGCACCGATACCGTCGCGGTACGGCCCGCCACCAGACGCACATCGTCAGGCATCTGGTCGAACTGGATACGCACCGGAATCCGCTGGGCCAGGCGCACCCAGTTGAATGTCGGATTCACGTTGGGCAGCAGGTTCGAGCCATTGCTACGGTCGCGATCCTCGATGCCAGCCGCGATACTTTGCACATGGCCGTGCAGCACACGCTTCTCGCCCATGATGCGGATCTCGACCGCGCTGCCGATATGGATGCCCTGCAGTTTGGTTTCCTCGAAGTAGCCTTCCACATGGAACGATGTGGAATCCACCATCGACAGCACCGGCTTGCCCGTCACCACGTAGTCACCCAGTCGCGGGAGGCGATCGTTGACGTAGCCTTCCACCGGGCTCGTCACCTGCGTGCGCGCCAGATTGAGCTTTGCCACGCCGATGGCGGCATCGGCCTGCGCCAGTTGGGCTTCGCCCTGCTGCACCTTGGCCAACCCTTCCTCGATGATTTCCTTGGACACCACGTCAGACAGCGTCTGGCTGCGCTTGGCCTCGCGGCGTGCCTGCGACAGGTTCGCGCGCACGGCGGCCGCGGTGGCCTCGGCCTGACGCAGCGCCAGCGCGTAGCGTTCGCGATCGATCTCGAACAGGACGTCGCCGGCCTTCACATGCTGGTTGTCCTTGACGGCGATGCGCGTGACCAGACCGGAGACATCGGGCGAGACCTGCACCACCTCCGCGCGGATGTGCCCGTCGCGCGTCCATGGCGCCACGGTGTAGTAATCCCAAAGGTGTTTGACAACGACCGCGCCAACGGCCGTGACGGCCAGCGTCAACACGACCGGCCCGAGCGTAGAGAGTCTGAATTTCATGATTGCAGCGATGGCGCCAATGCCACCACCCCACCGAGGATGATCGCGTACAGCGCAAGATTGAACAGTGAACGGTGCCAAACGAGCCGGTAGAAGCCCACGCGCGTCAACACCGCGCGTGCGCCACTCGTGATGAGGAAGGCCGCGAACATCCATACGAGCAAGCTCGGGATGAACACGCCATAGATACTGAATTCACCGGGCATCATGCCTTCCTGGAAACGGTTGCCGGCAGCGCCGGCGGAAACAGGGCCACCTGCATATCGACCAGCGCGGCCAGCGCCACGCGGGAACGCACCTTCTGCTGCGCGTTCGTGATGCGGGTCTGCAACGCCTGCGGCGGCGCATCGGCCGAACCGTCGAGCCGGGCCTTGTAGTACGTGGTGATACTGCGCAGCACGCGGCGCACCGCATGCTGCTCGTCGCCGGGCATCGATTCCATCTCGCGTTGCAGCGCCAGCGCGGTCAGTTCCACGCGCACTTCGCTGAAGCCATCGCTCGACACCTCGCTTTCGCTGGCAGCCAGCCGGGGCACCAGTTGCGCCAGGCGGTCCAGCATGCGGGCGCGCAACCGGGTATGCGAATCAGGATGCTGGCCCAATGCGTTCTCCGCGATATCGCTCCACCCTGCCCGCACCAGCCGGCGCGTGGCGGCGCGCGTGCCGAATGGCCGCACCACCAGCGTCCACGCCAGCGCGAAGGCAATCCCCGCAATGCCGGCGATATTGCTGTTGAAGAACGACTGGAAGTTCGCGCTGTAGGCGCCCTGGATGCCGATGTCGTTGGCCGTCACCACGGCCAGCGGCATGCCGATCATCGCCAGGCGCGGCTGCGCCACGAGCAGGCCGATGATGAGATACGGCACGGCGAACATCAGCACCAGCATCTCGAAATCGTGCGCCACGGGCAGCACCGCAAACAACATCACCATGGAGATCAGCAGGCAGACGATGTTCCAGTTGAAGAACGAGCGGATCATCGGCGCAGGCTCGTCGAGCGCGGCAAAGAAGCAGCACGAGATCGCGCCCAGCGCCACGGCGCCCGCGCCATCGGCCCAGCCCGTATGGATCCACACCAGCCCCATGGCGAAGATCGCCAGCGCCACGGTCACCGTGGAGAACAGCAGCATGCCGTGATCGTAGTGGCGGGCACGACCCACTTCCCAGCGCAGGAATTCCGGCACCCACTCGCCCTGGATGTGTTTCTCGCCCAGGCGACGGCACAGCGTCATGCAGTCATGCCACAGCGCCACCATCTGGTGCAGGCGATCTTCGGCGGCGGTCACCAGCGCGGCATCCCAACCGGGTTCCAGCGGTGTGGACGGCAACGTGGGGCGTGTATCGCTGGCGGCGCCAGCCTGTATCCACGCCTTCACGGCCTGCATCTGCACGGCCAGCGGCGCGGGCACCCCGCCAGCGGCCGGCAGCGATTCGACGATGGTCGCCAGCGAAGACAGCACCGGCAGCAGCATCGTCATGCGGCCACGCAGTTCCCGCGCGGCGCGTACGCGGTCTGCGCTTTCGGCGTCGTAGCCAAGCTGGCTGATGAGTTGGTCGAGGGCCAGGATGTCGGCAGCCAGGCGATGACGGCTCTGGTGCAACGAGACGCGGGCGCCGGGCGCCGCGGACAGCATGTCGGTGGCCCACAGCGTGGCATCGGCCATCCACTGGCGTGTCTTGTCGCGCAGCACGTTGGCCACGCTGGCCGGCATCAGCACGGCGCCCACTACCGCAGCGCAGAGAATACCGAGGCAGATTTCCTCGGAGCGCGCGACGGCGAGATCGAAAATACCGGTGGGGTTATCGACGGAAGGCAGCGCCACCAGCGGCAGCGTGTAGGCCGCGAGCATGAACACGTAGCTGCGCGGCGTGCGGTGCATCAATGCCACATACAACAGGCAGGCCACCCAGATGGCCACGGCGGCCATCAGCAGCGGCGGCGAGTTGACCAGCGGCGGCACCATCGCGATACCTGCTGCGGCGCCGATCAGCGTGCCGAGCACGCGGTACAGCGCCTTGGAGCGCGTTGCTCCCGTCAGGGGGTGCGCCACGATATAGACAGAGCCCATCGCCCAGTACGGACGGGGCAAGCCCAGGTACATCGCTATCCACAAGGCCAGCATCGCTGCGATGAAAGCCTTGAAGGAAAAGATCCAGTCCCGGGCAGACGGCCAACTCATCATGCTGCGCCGGACTCCTGCCGGTTCGACGAAGCGGCGGCGGCCGCGCGCGACAACGCTTCGAGCACGCGCAGCGTGGCAGCCATGTCCTCTTCGGAAATTTCCGCGAACACCTCGCTGCGCAACTGCTTGAGTTCCACCTCGATCTGCTCGGCCATGCGGTCGCCGGCCTCGGTCAAGGACAGCACATTGGCGCGCCGGTCGCTGGGATCCACCTCGCGGCGCACCAGTTCGGCGGCACTCAGTTGATCCACCAGCCGCACCAGCGTGGCGCCTTCGACGCCCACGTAGTCGGCCAATGTGACCTGGCGAACACCACCGCCCAGGCGGCGGATAAAGAGCAGCGGCGCGGCGGCGGCGGCGGAGATTCCGTGCGCAGTCACAGCAGCCTGGCTGATCTGTCGCCATTGGCGGCCGGCAAGCATCAGCTGGCCGGTAAAGGCGAATCGGAGAGCATCGATCTTTGGCATGGGCGAATAATAGACATGAATTAATTAGAATGCAAATGATTTATTTGCGAATTAGTTCACATGGCAAGTACTTCACCCGCAGTGCCTGCCGATGCACTGCGCTATCTCGCCTTTGCGGCGCTTAAGCCGCAGCCACACTCAGGCGCAAGTTCTCCAGCATGTCGTCCACCATCTGCTGCAGCGAGAAATGCGGCTGCCAGCCCCAGTCACGGCGCGCGGCGCTGTCGTCGATCGAATCGGGCCAACCCTGGGCAATGGCCTGCCGATAGTCGGGCGCGTAGTTCACCTTGAAATCCGGCACGCGGCGCTGGATCGCTTCGGCGATCTCGGTGGGTGTGAAGCTCATGCCGGCCAGGTTGTAGCTGCCGCGCTCGCGCACCTGTTCGGCCGGCGCTTCCATCAGCTCCAGCGTGGCGCGGATCGCGTCGGGCATATACATCATCGGCAGGCGCTCGTCGGCTTCGAGGAAGCAGGTGTAGGGCTCGCCACGCACCGCGTGATGAAAGATATCGATTGCGTAGTCCGTCGTGCCGCCGCCGGGCGGCGTCTTGTGCGAGATCAGGCCCGGATAGCGCACGCTGCGCACATCCACGCCATGATTCTCGAAGTACCAGCGGCACCAGCCCTCGCCCGCCTGCTTGGAGATGCCATAGACCGTGGTCGGCTCCATGATGGTTTTCTGCGGCGTGTCCACGCGCGGTGTCGAGGGGCCGAACGCGGCAATCGAACTGGGCCAGAACACGCGCGAGATACCGTGATGGCGCGCGGCTTCCAGCACATTGAGCAGGCCCGTCATGTTGAGGTTCCACGCCCACTGCGGTGCCTTCTCGCCGGTGGCGGACAGTGCTGCGGCCAGCAGATAGATCTGCGTAATGCCATGACGCTCGATCACCGTGGTCAGTTCGCCGCGATCGGTGATGTTGAGCATCTCGTGCGCAATGTGGACGTGGCGGCCCGTGGGCACGACATCGGAAGTCACCACCTGTTCGCGCCCATGGCGCTCGGCCAGGGCGAGCGCCAGTTCGGAACCAAGCTGCCCATTGGCGCCGACGATCAGGATCTTCGGCGCGCCAGTGTTGACTGCTGCGTTCATTGCACCAGCCCCAGTTCACGACCTGCCTGTGCAAATGCATCGAGCGCAGTGCGCAGCGTGGTCTCATCGTGTCCGGCGCTCATCTGCACGCGGATACGCGCCTGGCCCTTTGCCACCACGGGATAGAAGAAGCCGACCACATAAACGCCGAGTTCAAGCAGCCGCTCGGACAGTTTCTGCGCCTTCTCTGCGTCGTAGACCATGATCGGCACGATGGGATGATCGCCCGGCTTGATGTCGAAGCCCAGCGCGGCAATGCCTTCGCGGAAGAACTTCGTATTGGCTTCGAGCCGGTCGCGCAGTTCGGTGCTGCCTTCGAGGATATCGAGCACGGCAATGCTGGCGCCGACGATGGCGGGCGCCACGGTATTCGAGAACAGATAGGGACGCGAGCGCTGGCGCAGCAGGTCGATGACTTCCTTGCGGCCCGATGTAAAACCACCCGATGCCCCGCCCAGTGCCTTGCCGAGCGTGCCGGTGATGATGTCGATCTTGCCGAAGACGCCGCGTGCTTCGTGCGTGCCGCGACCGCGCGCGCCCATGAAGCCGGTGGCGTGGCATTCGTCGATACCCAGCAGCGCGCCGTGCGCATCACAGATGCGCCGAATCTCGTCGAGCCGCGCTACGGTGCCATCCATCGAAAACACGCCATCGCTGAACACGAGCTTGAAGCGCGCGCCATCGGCATCGGCCTGTTTCAACTGAGCGGCCAGGTCGTCGAGATCGTTGTGCTTGTAGCGGTAGCGCTTCGCCTTGGAGAGGCGGATGCCATCGATGATCGACGCATGGTTCAGTTCGTCGCTGATCACGGCGTCATCGGGGCCGAGCAGCGTTTCGAACAACCCACCGTTGGCATCGAACGCCGAGCCGTAGAGGATGGTGTCCTCGGTGCCGAGGAATGCGGCGAGCCGCTGTTCGAGCGACTTGTGCAAATCTTGCGTGCCGCAGATGAAACGCACCGACGACAGGCCGTAGCCATGGGTGCGCAACGCCTCGTGCGCGGCTTCGATCACCTTGGGGTGCGAGGACAGCCCGAGATAATTGTTCGCACAGAGATTGATGACCTCGCGGCCATCCGCCGTGCGGATCGTTGCGCCCTGCGGCGTAGCGATGATGCGCTCACGCTTGTACAGCCCCGCTTCGCGGATGGCAGCAAGCTCCGCGCGGATCGATGCATAAAACGCCTCGGCACTCGACATGGCCAGACTCCCGGTGGTAGTGTCTCGGATCACTCGATCGATAAATCGAACGAGTTCTATATAACGAACGTGCCGTGCACTATAACGAACGAATGACGACGACGCAACCCGTTCCCGCAGAAGGGCCACCAGCCGTTGGCAGCACGCTGCAGGCCCTGCGCCAGAGCCAGCAACTGTCGCTGGACGACCTCTCGCGGCGCGCCGGTGTTTCCAAGTCTATGCTGTCGCAGATCGAACGGAATCTCGCCAATCCCACCGTGGCGGTGCTGTGGCGGCTGGCAAACGCCCTGGGGGTGAGCCTGGCCGACTTCCTGGCGCAAGGCGGCAGCGCGCCACCGGCCCCGGCCATTACCGTGGTGCAGCCGCACGCGATTCCGGCGCTCAAGAGCCCGGATACGCGCTGCGAGCTACGTATCCTGGGTCCGATCGACCTCGCGGGGCGCTTCGAGTGGTATGAGTTATCGATCCAGCCCGGCGGCGTACTGGCATCCGATCCGCACGATACGGGCACGCAGGAGCACCTGACGGTGCTCACCGGCGCCATGACAGTGCAAGCCGGGGGCGACGAGAAGAAGTTGAAGCATGGCGAAACGGCGCGCTATGGCGCGGACGTGGCGCATGCGATTGGGAATCCGGGGAAAGGTGTGGCGACGGCTTTGTTGGTGGTGGTGCATCCGACTTGAACTACTGACGTAGTTCTCCCGGATTGTTTCGCTCCCCTCTCCCGCAAGGCGGGAGAGGGGTTGGGGGAGAGGGCCAGAGGCTCTGCTTGCCGACTTGCCGCAATTTGAACTGCTGGCCCTCTCCCCCGCCCCTCTCCCGCAAGCGGGAGAGGGGAGAAAACCGAAGAGCAAGGGAAAACGTTACCCCTCCTCCTTCATCCTCTCGCTCGCCAGCAAATTCCGCTTCGTCTCGAGGATGTGTTCCTCGAGCAAAGCCGCCACCTTCACCGCATCGCGCGCCTTGCACGCTTCGAGGATGCGATAGTGGTCAGCCTGCGGGCCTTCCTTGCCGGTAGCCAGTGACATCTGTTCGTGCGTATAGCGATCGGTATTGAGGCAAAACTCCTCGATCAGTCGGCGCAGGCGCTTGTTGTTGGCCGGCGCGCAGAGTGCCAGGTGGAAGCGCCGGTTGTACTCGGCCCATTCCGCGAGCGACTCCGAACTCGAGTACGCGTCAAGAATCTCCTGCATTTGCTGGAAATCCTGCTGAACCATGTTCGGCACGCCCAGCCGCGCCGCGTGGCATTCGAGCGCCACGCGGATATCGAGCAGTTCGCAGATCTGCGACACATCCATCCCCGACACCACGGCGCCCCGGTTGCGCTGGTACGTCACCAACCCTTCCGTTTCTAGCTGGCGCAGTGCCTCGCGCACAGGAATGCGACTTGCGTTGAAGCGCTCGGCCAACGCGTCCTGCCGCAGTTGAACACCCACGGCAAGCGTGCCTTTCAGGATTTCATAGCGAAGCTGGTCACGGATGATCTGGGGTAAACCCTTGGTAGGGGCGCTGGTGCGGCCCGGTTGAATTGACATGGGAAGTGCTGGAGATCGGTGTGCGATTCGAGTGAGGCCCCTATTGTGCCTGAATATTCGCGCTGCTATATTGGATCCAATTTCAAACATTGCATATCCAATAGGTAATTTGTCGTATATGTCTGCAAACAATCTGCATCCAAAAACCACTAATGAAACCGTTCTGAGCTACGCACCCGGCAGTGCCGAGTGCAAGGCGCTGATTGCAGAACTGGACGCGCAGCAGGCACGCGTCCTCGAAATCCCCGCCGTGGTCAACGGTGAGCGCATTACCAGCGCCAGCCATACCGATGTCCGCGCCCCGCACGTCCATGCGCAGACGCTGGGCCAGATCCACAACGCCGACACCCCCACCATCCACGCGGCCATCGACGCCGCCGTGTCCGCGCAGCGGGATTGGGCCAACGCGTCGCTGGCCGAACGCTCGGCCGTGTTCCTCAAGGCCGCCGACCTGCTGGCTGGTCCGTGGCGCGCAAAGCTGAATGCCGCAACGATGCTCGGCCAGGGCAAGACTTCCTATCAGGCCGAGATCGACTCCGCCTGCGAGCTGATCGACTTCCTGCGCTTCAACGTGCAGTTCGCGCACGAGATCGCCAATGGTCAGCCGATCTCGTCGCCGGGCATGCGCAACCACCTCGAATACCGTCCGCTGGAAGGCTTCGTCTACGCCGTGACGCCGTTCAACTTCACGGCTATTGGCGGCAACCTCGCCATCGCTCCGGCACTGATGGGCAACACCGTGCTGTGGAAGCCGGCGGCCACGGCATCGCTGTCGAACTACCTGTTCATGGAATTGCTCGAAGCGGCGGGTCTGCCGAAAGGCGTTATCAACTTCGTGCCGGGCGATCCGGTGGCGGTCAGCGGCGCCGTGCTGGCGCGTCCGGAACTGGCTGGCATCCACTTCACGGGCTCGACCGCCGTGTTCGACATGCTGTGGGGCGAAGTGGGCCGCAATGTGTCGCGCTATCGCAGCTATCCGCGTCTGGTTGGCGAAACGGGCGGCAAGGATTTCGTGCTCGCGCACGCATCGGCCGATGCCGAAACGCTGGCCGTGGCCCTGCTGCGCGGCGCCTTCGAATACCAGGGCCAGAAGTGCAGCGCGGCATCGCGCGCCTACATTCCCGCGTCGCTGTGGCCAGAGGTCAAGGATCGACTGGCTGCGCTGGTCGACACCATCCGCATGGGTGACGTCACCGACTTCACCAACTTCATGGGCGCCGTGATCGATCGTCGTGCGTTCGACCGTATCGCCGGTCATCTACAACGCGCGGCCAGCGATAGCAACGTGAAGGTCATCACCGGCGGCAAGGCCGCTGACAGCGTGGGCTACTTCATCGAGCCGACCGTGCTCGAAGTCAGCGATCCGCGCCACACGCTGATGGAAACCGAACTGTTCGGCCCGGTGCTGAGCGTCTATGTCTACGCGGACGAGCACTGGCCCGAAGTGCTGTCGCTGGTGAACGGCACCAGTCCTTACGCACTCACCGGCGCGGTGTTCGCCAGGGACCGCACAGCCGTCACACAGGCATCCGAAGCCCTGCGCTATGCCGCAGGCAACTTCTATATCAACGACAAGCCCACGGGCGCCGTGGTTGGCCAGCAGCCGTTTGGCGGCGCGCGCCGCAGCGGCACCAACGACAAGGCGGGCTCGCCGCTGAACCTGCTGCGCTGGGTTTCGCCGCGCACGGTCAAGGAGACGTTCGTGCCGCCCGCCGACTACCGCTACCCGCATATGGCCGGCTAAAGCCGGTACATCGAGAGATCGAGAGAGACAGTTTTCAAGCCACACCACCACGGAGAAGAAGAAATGAAGCGAGCTACCCTGCTGTCCGCCCTGGCGTTCAGCCTGACCACGTTTGCCGGTGCTGCCAGCGCGGCCATTTCCGGTGACGTCGTCAAGATCGGCGTGATGACCGATCTGTCCGGCGTGTATCTGGATTACGCCGGCAAGGGTTCCGTCGAAGCCGCCAAGATGGCTATCGAGGACTTTGGCAATGGCCTGCCCGGCAAGAAGATCGAACTGGTTACCGCCGACCACCAGAACAAGGCCGACATCGGCAGCGCCAAGGCGCGCGAGTGGATCGACCGCGACGGCGTGGACACCATCGTCGACCTGCCGAATTCGTCGGTCGCGCTGGCCGTGTCGCGCATTGCATCGGAGAAGAAGCGCATCTCGCTGATCACGGGCGGCGCCAATCTGCGCCATACCAACGAGGAATGCTCGCCGTACATCGTGCATTGGGTCTATGACACGTACGCGCTGGCCAACGTGGCCGGCAAGGCGATGGTCAAGCAGGGCCTAAAGAGCTGGTACTTCATGACGGCCGACTACGCCTTCGGCGCGTCGCTGGAAACCGCTACGGCTGACGTGGTCAAGGCATCGGGCGGCAGCGTGGTAGGTCAGGTCAAGCATCCGCTCAACGCCTCCGACTTCTCGTCGTTCGTGCTGCAAGCACAGGCATCGAAGGCGCAGGTCGTGGCTCTGGCCAATGGCGGCGGCGACACCATCAACGCCATCAAGGCCGCCAACGACTTCGGCCTGCCGAAGAACCAGACGCTGGTGGGTCTGCTGATGACCATCAGCGACGTGCACAGCCTGGGCCTGAAGCTGACGCAAGGCATGAAGATGACCGACGCGTGGTACTGGGACCTGAACCCGCAGACGCGCGAGTTCGGCACCCGCTTCTTCGCGCGCATGAAGCGCATGCCGAACATGGTTCACGCTGGCACCTACTCCGCTGTGCTGAACTACCTGAAGGCCGTACAGGCCACCGGCAGCGATGATTCGGACACCGTCATGGCTGCGTTGAAGAAGGCCAAGATCAACGACGCCTTCGCCAAGAACGGCTATGTCCGCGCGGATGGCCGCATGGTGCACGACATGTACCTGATGGAAGTGAAGAAGCCCGCCGACTCCAAGACGCCGTGGGACTACCTGAAGCTGGTGGCCACCGTGCCGGGCGAGGAAGCCTTCCAGCCGCTGGCGCAATCGCGCTGCCCGTTGGTCAAGAAGTAATTCTCCCCGCTGGTGTTGTTCCCCTCTCCCGCCTTGCGGGAGAGGGGTTAGGGGAGAGGGCCGGAGGGTCTGCTTGCCGACACCGGTGACAGGTTGCACTGCCCGCCCTCTCCCCCCGCCCCTCTCCCGTTCACGGGAGAGGGGAGAAAACCGGCAGCGATTTCACGGCAAATTTTCTCGTATCACATGACAACCAACGTACTGGAAGTCCACAACCTCACGAAGTCCTTCAAAGGCTTCACGGCGGTCGACGGTGTGGACCTGCAAGTGCGTCGCGGCTCGATCCATGCATTGATCGGGCCGAACGGCGCAGGCAAGACCACCTGCTTCAACCTGCTCACCAAGTTCCTGGAGCCCACCACGGGCACCATTCTTTTCAACGGTATCGACATCACGCGCGAGAAGCCCGCACAGATTGCGCGGCGCG
>Ga0209256_1001057_pt1 | contig 31943 bp, 29 predicted proteins | sample AraplaCol_mCL_r2_2_FD_184270 | JGI IMG/M metagenome (GOLD analysis project Ga0209256, IMG submission 184270) | Arabidopsis root microbial communities from North Carolina, USA - plate scrape MF_Col_mCL_r2 (SPAdes) (version 3) | ecosystem: Host-associated > Plants > Roots > Endosphere | place...
CGACTTCAATGACCGGGTCGGCCGTATCGCGGGTGAACTTGATCGCGTTGGACAGCAGGTTCTGCCAGACCAGGCGCAGCATGCCCGGGTCGGCCTGAACGCGCGGCAGATGGGGCACCACCCAGCGAATGGTGCGGCCGCTGTACTCCATGTCCAGTTTGTGGCGGACGTCCTCGACCAGGGCGGTCATGTCCATTGCGATCTGACCCATCGTGGACCTGCCCATCTGCGAGAAGCTGAGCAGGTCGTCAACCAGTGTTCCCGCCGATTGTGCCGATTCGACGATGGTGTCGAGAAATCTCTTTTCTGAATCGTTTAGTCTTTCACCGGCCGACGCCCACAGCAGCTCCGAATACCCCACGATGTGGCGGAAGGGCGCTCGCAGGTCATGGCTGACCGAATAGGAAAAGGCTTCCAGCTCCTTGTTGCTGCGCAGGAGCTGTTCATTGAGTGCGGCGAGTTCTTCTGCCTTGCGCAGCACGATATCGACGATGGCGGTACGCAGTTCCAGTGCGGCGTCGCGGTCCACATCGTTCCACGGTAACGACTGGCGCTGCACGGTTTCCTTCCAGCCCTCGAACGACGTGCGCGGCGACAGCGGCAGGCCGGTATCTTCCTTGCGCGGGTCGCCGCCCCAGCGCACGGTGCGCACCACCTCGGGCCGGAACCAGAGCACATAGCTGTCGTGGATCTGGGAAATGGAAATGGCAAGCACGCCGCTGGCAACATCGGCGAAGGCCTCGGCGGGTTGCCAGTCCAGCGGCAAGCGGTCGGTGCAGACCAGGTCGCCGTCATGCTGCTGCGCGGCCAGCCACTGTACCAGCGACATCACCTGCTGTTCGGTCGGGCACTCACCATGCAGGATGCATTCGCCGCGATGCACGATCGCCGCACCCGCGGACTGGGTCAGCGCCAGCAGGCTCTGCTGGTCGCGGCCAAGTGCGGCCATGAAATCCTGGTCACCGGCCATGCGCCCGAGCAGGCGTACCTGGAACGCGCGGCGGCCGATGCGTTCTTCGACCATGGCCGCGCGTTCCTTCAGCGCGATCTGCAGCGACAGGATCTGGCCGATGAACTCGCAGGCCGTGCGCACGTGGTACGCCACGCGCTTGGGTGCCTGGTTGTGGCAGGAAATCAGCCCCCACAACTCGCCTTCGCGCAGCAGCGATACCGACATCGACGCGCCGGTGCCCATATTGCGCATGTACTGCAGGTGCACCGGCGAGACACTGCGCAGCATCGAAGGCGAAAGATCGGTCGGCGGCGCATCGGCGTGGGCGGCCTCGCGCACCAGCGGAACGGCCTGGTAATCGCTGTCGGCGATCAGGCGGACCCGGTTCTGCCGGTACAGCTCACGGGCCTGCGCGGGAATGTCCGATTCGGGGAAGCGCAGGTCGAGATAGCTGGGCAGGACTCCGTTGCCATCCTCGGCCACCACCGCGCCGTTCCACTCCTTGTCGAACTGGTACACCAGGGTGCGGTCGAAGCCGGTCAGCTCGCGGATCTGCACCGCGGCCAGCTCGCACAGTTCCTGGGTACTGCCAACCCGCTCGATGGCGCCCATGAAGCGGCGGATCGCCGGGTACAGGTCTTCCAGCGATCCCGGTTCCCCGGCCACGGGGGCTTCGAGCTCGATGATGAGGTCGTCGCCGTGCCGGTGCGCGAGCGCGTGGTGCCTGCCGTGGTCACCGACCGGGTGGGAGCCGAGGAACTGCGAGGTACCCGGCGCCAGCGCCTGGATGACCGGGCGGCAGGCCGCCAGCGTGCCGCCCAGTACGACCTCCACCGGCTGGCCGAGGGGGTCGCCGAAACGTTCGATCAGGTCCGGATGCGAAAGCGCACGCTCTTTGACCAGCAGGCTTGAAGGGTCCAGGACGAGCAACACGCCGTAGGGTTGGATGGCGCCCGGCGTCCGAATCGGCTCTCTGGCACAGCTGTTGAGATCCAACGCGGGTTCACTCACTTTCCAGGACGACATTCGTTGACCCCCATCGGGTACCGTTACCAAGAGATGCTGCTCAAACACCGCAGGCCCCGTGCACCGGGCGTGGTGGTCACGCCGCGGTTCGAGGCTCGCGCATATAGCTTCGCATATCAGTGCGGCCCGCTCCGTGAGGGAAGACGGCGCCAGCGCTCCCCTCAGGGCTTGGGACGCTCGTAGTCCTGCGGCTTGGCGGTGGTGTCCTGCTCCGGCATGTCCTTGTCCTTCCACTTCGCCTCGTCGTTGCGAAGCTTGTCCGGCGTATGCGCCTTCTGCTGGTCGTCCTTGCCTTCCAGCGGGTTGGAGTCAGGGGTGCTCATGGGGAAACCTCTTGCAGTGACCGGGAGGCCTGCAGCTTGGGCTCGCCAAGGTGAGGGCGGCGTCCGCAGCCGCTGCACGGTGCGGACACATCGCGGTCACCGTCCGGCCACGCCGGGGGCGGTATCCCTTGCTGGACCCGCCCCAAGACCACGGTCGCACGCTTTCTACATGGATCAGATTTCCGAACATGCAGCGCCGGCGCTGGCGTCGGCGGCACGCGAGGTGTTGGCCCGCCAGCCCACGCTGCCGCTTCCCGGACGCGGGCATACCCTGGAGCGTTGGCGTGCGCTGGCGGCCATCGCCGGCCGCGACCTGTGCGTGGCGAAGGTGATGGAGGCGCACTACGACGCCCAGGCCATCCTGGCCGACCTGCACCAGACCGCGCTGGGCGCGGGAACGCTTGCCGCGGTCTGGGCGGCGGAAGGCCCCCAGGCGACGTTGTGCTATGACGAGGAGACCGGCACGGTCAGTGGCGCCAAGCCGTGGTGCTCGGGTGCCGGCCTGGTCGACGTGGCGCTGGTCACGGCGCGCTGCGGCGGCGGTTCCCGGTTGGTCTGCCTGCGCACCGATGCTCCGGGCGTGCTGCTGCAGCCGCAGAGCTGGCATGCGACCGGCATGCGGGGGATTCCAAGCGGCACGGTGCAGTTCGACCAGGTACGCGCCGAGCCGGTGGGCGCACCCGGCGCCTATCTGGCGCGCCCGGGCTTCTGGCACGGCGGCGCCGGCATCGCAGCCTGCTGGTATGGCGCCGCCGTGGCGTTGGCGGCCCCGCTGCAACGCTCGCCGCGCGTGGAAGACGATGCCCAGGCGGCCGCGCTGCTGGGCCAGGTGGACATGGCGCTGCAGTCGTCGGCGGCACTGCTGCGCGAACTGGCGGCGTGGATCGATGCGATGCCTTCGCAGCCGCATCGATTCGATGTCATACGTGCGCGCAGCGTGGTCGAGCGCGCGTGCATGCAGGTACTGGACGCGGTCGGTCGTGCGCTGGGACCTGCCCCCATGTGCCTGGACCCGGGCCACGCCCAGCGCTGGGCCGACCTCACCGTGTTCATCCGCCAGAGCCACGCCGATCGCGACTGGGCCGACCTGGGACGGGCGATCCAGCGCCAGGAGGGCCCATGGACGCTGTAGCCGTGCGCATCGAGGGTCGTGGCACGCCCGAATCGGCGTGGCAGGGCTGCGCCTGGCTGTCCGCATTGCCGCTGGTCGAGGCCGCGACGGTGTTGCGCGATGCCCGGTGCCTGGTGGTGGTCTCGCCACACCCGGATGACGAGGTGCTGGGCTGTGGCGGCCTCATGCAGGCAGCGCTGGCGCAGGGCTGCATCGTGCACGTGGTCTCCGTCAGCGACGGCGAAGCCTGTTATCCCGATCATCCAACGTGGCCGGCGGCGCGTCTGCGCGATGCCCGGCGGCGTGAACTGGCCAGCGCCATGCAGGCACTGGGCATGGACGCCACCCACGTCACCGCGCTTGGCCTGCCGGACGGCGGCATCGCGGCGCACGAAACGGAGCTGGTGTCCCACCTCGTTGCACGGCTGTCGCCCGGCGCCGTGGTGGTAGCGCCATGGGTGCACGACGCCCACCCCGACCACGAAGCGGCCGGCCGCGCTGCCCGCGAGGCGGCCGCCCGCGCCGGGGCGCGGTTCCTGCAGTACCCGGTATGGGCCTGGCACTGGCTGGATCCGGCCGCATCCGCAGCGCCGTGGCCAAAGGCCCAGCGCATCGTACTGGACGCGGATGCACAGGCGCGCAAGCAGCGGGCGATGGCGGCCTTTGCCACGCAGACGGGTGAAGTGGCCGGGCTGGACTGCGATCCGGTGTTGCCCGCCCACGTATTGGCCCGGTTCCGGCGCCCCTTCGAGGTACTGATCGGATGAACACCGCCGCCTACTTCGAGCAGATCTACCAGCGCCCCGATCCGTTCCAGTACCGCAACCGCTGGTATGAAGCACGCAAGCGCGCGCTTACCCTGGCCTGCCTGACGCGCCAGCGTTACCGGAATGGCTGGGAACTGGGCTGTTCGAATGGCGTGCTGACCGCCGAACTGGCCGCGCGCTGCGATGCCCTGCTGGCCACCGACCTCAGCGCAGCGGCACTGGCCGAGGCCGCGGTGTCGACGCAGGCGCATGCCCACGTACGGCTCGAGCAGGCCAGCCACCCCGCCCAGTGGCCCCAGGGCCGCTTCGACCTGATCGTGGTCAGCGAAGTGGGCTACTACCTGGCACCGCAGGACGTGGTGACCATGGCCGCGCAGCTGCGCGCCAGCCTGGCCGATGATGGGCTGCTGCTGGCCTGCCACTGGGTGCACCCGTTCGCGGAGGCGCTCACCCCTGCCGCGCAGGTACACCGCGCCTTTGCCCGGGGCCTGGAAGAGGCCTTCTGCTACCAGGACGCCGACATGCTGCTGCAGGGCTGGAGTGCCGATCCGACCAGCGTGGCGCGCCGGGAGGGACTGCGATGATCGCCGTGATCGTTCCCGCACACGACGAAGCGCATGCCATCGGGCGCTGCCTGGCCTCCATCGCCATCGCAGCGGCGGACCCTCGCCTGCGTGGCGAAGCCGTCCTGACCGTCGTGGCCTTGGATGCCTGCACCGACGACACCGCTGCGGTGTGCGCCGCGCACGGTGCGGTGACGCTGGAAGTGGCCGCCCGCTGCGTGGGCACCGCGCGCGCGGCCGCGGCCGAGCACGCGCTGGCGCGCGGTGCACGCTGGATCGCCAGTACCGACGCCGACACCGAAGTGCCGCCGGACTGGCTGTGGCGGCAGCTCAGCTGCGGCGCCGACGCGTTCTGTGGCGTGGTGGAGGTCACCGACTGGCTCGACTATCCCGAGGGGGTGCGTCGTGCATTTTCCCGCCGCGAGGCGATGCAGGACGGCCACCGGCATGTGCACGGCGCCAACCTCGGCCTGAGTGCGGCGGCGTACCGCACCGTCGGCGGTTTTCCGGCGCTCAGCACTGGTGAGGATGTCGCGTTGGTGGAGGCGCTGGCCGGCAGCGGTGCCCGCATTGCCTGGCTGGCGCGGCCGGTGGTCGCCACCAGCGCCCGTCGCAGCGCCCGTGCGCCGCATGGCTTCAGCAGTTTCCTGCGCGCGCTCGAGCGTGAGGTACTGGGGGCGGGTGGGCCGCTGCGACCCACCCAGCTGGTGCCGGAGTGATGCAACAGCCGGCCGATCTGCTGGGCTGGGCCGCCACCGTGGTGCTGATCGCCACGCTGGTCCGGCAGATCGTCAAGCAGCACCAGGCCGGCTCGGTGGAGGGCGTCTCGACCTGGTTGTTCGTTGGCCAGATCACCGCCTCGGTATTGTTCATCGCCTACAGCGCGTTGCTGGGATCGGTCGTGTTCGTGGTCACGAACTCGCTGATCCTGTTGACCGCCGTGGTGGGGCAGGTACTGGCCGTGCGGCGGCGCAGGTCGGCCGCGGCCCGCGAAGGCACCCAGGACCGGGCCGCTGGCTGAACCAGTCAGTGTCGTGCACCCGGCCTTCACGCGACATCGGGTGTCGTGATGGTCCGTCTACCTGAATTCATTTAAGCTCAGGTGAAACCAAGCCCCGTCACGTCCTCGTGGCGGGGCTTTCCCACCTTCCCACCAGGAAACCACCCCCATGGCGGCTTTGCAGCAGCGCACGATCGACCTCATCCGCAGCCACCAGGACGCCGTCGTGGCGCAGTGGGTGGAACAGCTTGCCGCAACCGGCCAGAGCCAGGACAGCCGCTTGTCTGCCCGTGAGGTCGACACCCAGGTGCGCGAGTTCTGGCGCCTGTTCCAGGCGGCGCTGACCACCTCCGGTGCCGGCGTGGCCGGCAGCGAATGGCAGGAGCTTCGCCATTTCCTCGAACAGCTTTCGCGCGAACGCGTGCTCAAGGGCTTCAGCTCGGCCGAAACCGCCAGCTTCCTGTTCTCGCTCAAGCGCCCCCTGTTCGAGCTGGCCCAGCAGCAGCTGGCCGATGACCCGAAGGTGCTGGGCGACCAGCTGTGGGCGATCTCGGAACTGATCGATGGCCTGGGCCTGCATAGCGTCAAGGTGTACCAGAAGACCCGCGAAGACGTGATCCAGCGCCAGCAGGAAGAAATGCTGGAACTGTCCACCCCGGTGGTGAAGCTGTGGGAAGGCGTGCTGGCGCTGCCGATGATCGGCACGCTGGATTCGCAGCGCACCCAGGTGGTGATGGAATCGCTGCTGCAGCGGATCGTCGATACCGGGTCTGAAATCGCCATCATCGACATCACCGGCGTCCCCACCGTGGACACGCTGGTGGCCCAGCACCTGCTCAAGACGGTGACCGCCATCCGCCTGATGGGCGCCGACGCGATCATCAGCGGCGTACGTCCGCAGATCGCGCAGACCATCGTCCACCTGGGCCTGGACCTGCAGGGCATCGTCACCAAGGCCAACCTGGCCGACGCACTGGCACTGGCGCTCAAGCGCACCGGCCAGACGGTCACCAAGGCCGCCGTCTGAAATGGATCGCATCCCGATCCTGCAGATGGGCGATCTGCTCCTGGTGACCATCCAGGTGGACATGCATGACCAGCTGGCGCTGACCCTGCAGGACGACCTGAGCGACCGTATCCAGAAGACCTCGGCGCGTGGCGTGCTGATCGACATCTCGGCGCTGGACATCGTCGATTCGTTCATCGGCCGCATGATCTCCACCATTTCCGCGCTGGCCAGCATCATGGACGCCAGGACCGTGGTGGTCGGCATGCAGCCGGCCGTGGCGATCACCCTGGTGGAACTGGGCCTGACCCTGGCCAATGTGCAGACCGCGCTCAATGTCGAGCGCGGCATGAAGCTGCTGCAGCAGCGCAACGACGAAGCCGCGCCATGACCGCCGTGCAGGGGTCGCTGCCGATCCTGGTCGAACAGGACGTGGTGCTGGCACGCCAGGCCGCGCGCCAGGCCGCGGTGGCATGCAAGCTGCGCCTGATCGACCAGACCAAGCTGGTCACCGCCGCCAGTGAACTGGCCCGCAATGCGGTCATCTATGGCGGTGGCGGCAGCATGGAGTGGAGTGTGGTGGAGTCGGGCCTGCGTCGTGGCCTGCGCCTAGTCTTCATCGACCATGGTCCGGGCATCCCCGATACCGCGCAGGCGCTGACCGATGGCTGGTCCTCCGGCAGTGGCATGGGCCTGGGCCTGTCCGGCTCGCGGCGGCTGGTGGACGAATTCGAACTGGACAGTGCGCCCGGCAAGGGCACGCGGGTTGCCATCACCAAATGGATCTGAATTTCTCCGGCCGCGTCACCCGGGTCGTGGTCGTGGAAGAAGTCTCGCAGGTGGGGCAGGCCCGGCGCGAAGCGCTTGGCATGGCCGACGCCATCGGATTCGATGCCATGGACGCCGGCCGCGTAGCCCTGGCCGCCACCGAGCTGGCCACCAATGTGATCAAGCACGGGCGCGGCGGACGCATGTACCTGTCGGTGGTGTGCGGCCGCGGCGGCGAGGGCATCGAGCTGGTCACGCTGGATGCCGGGCCGGGCTTTTCGCTGGCCCAGGCCCTGCCGGACGGTTACTCCACCGGCGGCACCCAGGGCCTCGGGCTCGGTGCCATCCAGCGCCAGGCCGGCGTGCTCGAGGTATGGTCCGACGACAAGGGCTGCGTGGTGGTCGCCCGGATCTACACGAGCCGCGCCGCGCGCGACGTGGATGTTCCCTATGGCGCGCTGCGGCTGGCCATGCGCCATGAAGATGCCTGCGGCGACGCCTGGCACCTGCGTGCGGACGCGCAGTCGGTAGGGGTGACCCTGATCGACGGCCTGGGCCACGGGCTGCCGGCAGCGGATGCCTCCCAGGCCGGTACGGCAGCGGCCGCCCAGCGCGGTGCCGCCGCGGCGGCGGACGTGATCACGGCGTTGCACGCGGGCATGTCCGGCACCCGGGGCGGGGCGGCCGCCGTGGCCCGCGTCGAGGTGGCCACCGGCGCGGTGGACTTCGCCGGCATCGGCAACATCTCGGCCACCCTGTGCGAGCCTACCGCTACCCGTGGGATGGCCTCGCACCCCGGCATCGTCGGGGTGCAGTTCCGCAAGGCGCAACCATTCCATTTTCACGCGGCGGCAGGCACGCTGCTGCTCATGCACAGTGATGGACTCCAGGCGCGCTGGTCCCTGCGCAGCTACCCCGGCCTGTTCCACCGCCACCCGGCGCTGATCGTGGCGGTGTTGCAGCGCGACTTCGATCGTGGCCGCGACGACACCAGCATCATTGCCCTGCGGCTCGGAGACCTGCATTGAACGACCTTCCTCCCACCCTGGAAATCCAGCAGCTGCGCGCGGAAGCCGACGCGCTGCGCGCCGAACTGGAGGAAACCAACCAGGGTGTCCTTGCCCTGTACGCCGAGCTGGACCAGCAGGCCGAGCAGCTGCGCGAGGTGTCCGAACTCAAGAGCCGGTTCCTGTCGTACATGAGCCACGAGTTCCGCACCCCGCTGGGCTCGATCCTGAGCATGACCCGCCTGCTTGAAGATGGCCTCGATGGACCGTTGAACGATGAGCAGCGCCGCCAGGTACGCTTCATCAGCGGCTCGGCCAGCGAGCTGCGCGAGATGGTCGACGACCTGCTGGACCTGGCCAAGATCGAGGCGGGGAGGATCACCATTTCCCCGGCCTGGTTCGACCTGATGGACCTGTTCTCGGCGCTGCGCGGCATGTTCCGGCCGCTGACCGAAGGCAACCAGGTGGACCTGGTGTTCGAAGATCCGCCGGCGCTGCCGATGCTGTACACCGACGACAAGAAGCTGGCGCAGATCCTGCGCAACTTCATATCCAACGCGCTCAAGTTCACCCCGAACGGCCAGGTGGTGGTGTCGGCGTGCCTGGTGGACGAACAGTCGGTGCGGTTCAGCGTGCGCGATACCGGCATCGGCATCCCGCAGGACCTGCTGTCGACCCTGTTCGAGGATTTCGTGCAGGTCGATACGCCGCTGCAGAAACGCCTGCGCGGCACGGGCCTGGGCTTGTCGCTGTGCAAGCGCTTCGCCGAGCTGCTGGGTGGCGAAGTCGGGGTGGTGAGCGAGCTCGGCGTCGGTTCGGATTTCCATGTCACCCTGCCGCTCAAGCTTGCCGCGGAGACTGCTGATGCCAACGCGTGACAGGATCCTGGTGGTCGACGACAACGCGGCCACCCGCTACGCGGTGCGGCGCGTGCTGGAGCACCACGGCTTCCGGGTGGAAGAGGCGGGTACCGGTGGAGACGGACTGGCGCGATTGAGGTCGCAGGATTTCGGCGCACTGGTGCTGGACGTCAACCTGCCCGACATGAGCGGCTTCGATGTGGTGCGGCAACTTCGCGCGGAGCCGCGCACCCTGCTGCTGCCCGTGGTGCATGTGTCTGCCGCGTCGATCGCCACCGGGGACCTGATCACCGGCCTCAACGCGGGTGCCGACGCCTACCTGGTGCATCCGGTGGACCCGGACGTGCTGCTGGCGACGCTGCGCAGCCTGCTGCGTGCGCGCCGCGCGGAAGAAGCGCTGGGCGAGGCCGAGGCGCGCTTCGGCGAGATCTTCCGCCAGATCTACGCACCGATCGGCGTGCTGGATGCGCAGCTGCAGGTGCACGAGGCCAACGACGCCTTCAAGCGGCTGCTGGGCGATGATGCCGGCGGTGACCTAGGTCCGGCGCGGATGGAAGCGCTGCTTGAGCACCACCCTGGACCGATCAGCGCCATGAAGGTGGCCCTGGCCGAAGGCGAGCGCTGGCAGGGCACGTTTGCCCTGCAGATTCAGGGCAGCCGGCGCATGACCGAATGGCGGGTGACCCCGTACAGCGCGCCCGGCCTCGGCCTGGTGCTGGTGGAGGACATCACCGAGCGCCATGTGCGCGAACTGGAGCAGCGCCAGGAACTGGAGAGCGCCAACAGCGAACTGGCCTTCCAGATCGCCGAACGCGAGCGCACCGAAATGGAGCTGATGCAGGCGCAGAAGATGGATTCCCTGGGCCAGCTGACCGGTGGGATCGCGCACGACTTCAACAACCTGCTGACCACCATCATTTCCGGCCTGGACATGATCGAGATGGCCGCCAGCAGCGGCAAGTGGGACAAGGCCAGCCGCTACGTCGACATCGCCACCGCATCGGCGCACCGCGCCGCCGCGCTGACCCAGCGCATGCTGGCGTTCGCGCGCAAGCAGCCGCTGGACCCGCAGCCGTTCGACGTGGTCGCGCGGGCGCGGTCGCTGGAAGACATGCTGCGTCGCTCGATCGGCGAGAACATCGAACTGGAACTGGAGCTGGGCCAGGAGCCGCTGGTGGCGGTGGCCGATTCCAACCAGTTCGAGAATGTCATGCTCAACCTGGTGATCAATGCACGCGACGCGCTGGCCGGCCAGGGCCTGATCCGGCTGCGCGCGGGCCGCGTGCACATCGAGCGGGACCATGAACTGTCGCCCGGCTCCTACGTGAGCGTGAAGGTGATCGACAATGGCAGTGGCATTCCGCTCGAGCTGCGTTCAAAGGTCTTCGAGCCGTTCTTCACCACCAAGCCGCAGGGCGAGGGCACCGGCCTTGGCCTGTCGATGACCTACGGCTTCGCGCGCCAGTCGGGCGGCAGCGCCCGCATCGCCAGCGAGCCGGGCGAGGGGACCGAGGTCGAACTGCTGTTGCCGGAAGGCCAGCAGCCGGCGGCAGAACCGCAGGCCGACCCGATCCAGATCCAGCGCGGCCATGCCGAGCGCATCCTGCTGGTGGACGACACCGATTCGGTGCGCATGATGGTGCGCGAGATGCTGGTCGAATCCGGCTACCAGGTGGTGGAGGCGATCAACGCCCAGCAGGCGCTGCTGGAGCTGCATTCCACCCGCGAGGTGCACCTGCTGCTGTCCGACGTGGGACTGCCCGGCATGAGTGGCCGGGAGCTGGCTGACGCGGCCCGGGTGCTGCGGCCGACGCTGCCGGTGCTGTTCATCACCGGCTACACCGAAAGCGCCGCGGTACGCGACGAGTTCCTCGGCGAAGGCATGTCGCTGCTGCCCAAGCCGTTCAGCGTCAATGAGCTGCTGCGCAGCGTGCGTGGGATGTTCGGCGCGCCGTGACGGCGCCCAGGGTGGGGTATCCTGCGCGCCGTCCCACCTGACGCTGTACCCATGGCTACTTCCTACCCGCTGCGCCAGCAATGGCTTGGCAACGTCCGCGGCGACCTGCTCTCCGGGACCGTCGTTGCGCTCGCCCTGATTCCCGAGGCGATCGCGTTTTCCATCATTGCCGGCGTCGACCCCAAGGTCGGCCTGTATGCCTCGTTCTGCATCGCGGTGGTCACCGCCATCGCCGGCGGACGACCTGGCATGATCTCGGCCGCCACCGGCGCAATGGCGCTGGTGATGGTCGACCTGGTCAAGGACCACGGCCTGCAGTACCTGCTCGCAGCGACGATCCTGGCCGGCCTGCTGCAGATCGTCGCCGGCGTGTTGAAACTGGGCGCGCTGATGCGCTTCGTCTCGCGCTCGGTGATCACCGGCTTCGTCAACGCGCTGGCGATCCTCATCTTCCTGGCGCAGATGCCGGAGCTGATCGGTCGCTCCTGGCACGTGTGGGCGGTATGCGCCGCCGGCCTGGCCATCATCTACCTGCTGCCGCGCGTGACCCGGGCGGTGCCGTCGGCGCTGGTGGCGATCGTGGTGCTGACCGCGTTGTCGATCGGCCTGCATTGGGACATCCGCACCGTGGGCGACATGGGCGCGCTGCCTGACAGCCTGCCGGTGTTCCTGTTCCCGGACGTGCCGTTGCGCTGGGAAACCCTGCAGATCCTGTTGCCGGTGTCGGCCACCCTGGCCGTGGTGGGCCTGCTCGAATCGATGATGACCGCGCAGATCGTCGAGGACATGACCGACACCCCGAGCCAGCGCAACCGCGAGTGCGCGGGGCAGGGCCTGGCCAACATCACCGCCGGGTTGTTCGGCGGCATGGGCGGCTGCGCGATGATCGGGCAGTCGGTGATCAACGTGTCGTCCGGGGGACGTGGCCGGCTGTCGTGCCTGGTCGCCGGCGTGCTGCTGTTGCTGCTGGTGGTCTATGGCGCACCGTGGGTACGGCAGATTCCGATGGCGGCGCTGGTGGCGGTGATGATCATGGTCAGCATCGGCACCTTCCATTGGCGTTCGTTCGCCGAGTTCCGGCTGCACCCGAAGAGTTCGTCGGTGGTGATGCTGGCGACGGTGGTGGTGACCGTGGCCACCCATGACCTGGCCAAGGGCGTGTTGACCGGCGTGCTGCTGTCGGCGCTGTTCTTCGCACGCAAGGTCGGCCGCCTGCTGGTGGTGGACGACAGCACCGACGCCGAAGGCGTGAGGACCTACCGCGTGCGCGGCCAGGTGTTCTTCGCGTCGGCCGGCCAGTTCGCCGAAAGCTTCGATTACCAGCAGGTGCCTGCACGGGTGGTCATCGACCTGACCGCTGCCCATTTCTGGGACCTCAGCGCGGTGGGCGCGCTGGAACGGGTGCTGCACAAGCAGCGCGCGCACGGCGCGCAGGTGGAGGTGGTAGGGCTCAACGCCGCCAGCCAGACGTTGATCGAGCGGGTGGGGCGTGCCCCGCAACCCGGCGTGCACTGACCTCCACGCGGCGAAAAAAAACCCGGTCATCGACCGGGTTTTTCTTTTTCAGTGCCGTGTGCGGGTTTACCAGCGCATGCCCTTGAACGGGTTCCAGCTGGTGTCGCCCTTCACCTGTTCCAGGTAGTAGTTGTAATTGGTGGTCAGCGCGATGAACAGCGACCACGCTGCGGCGAGGCCACGGCCGATCGGGTCGGGCAGGAAGGCCAGCACCACGCCCAGCACCAGGGTCAGGCCAAGGATGGTCAGTGCCTTGCGCCACATGCCCAGGATGAAAAGGTAGATGCAGCCGAAGAACAGGGCGAAGAAGTTGAAATTGACCTTGATCTTCTGGCCGAACGGCAGGGCCTTGTAGGCCGCCTTGAACGTCGGCGTGTTGGGTGCGCCGTGGGCGTTGAAGAAATCGAAACGGAACTGCCACTTGGGGCTGTGCGATGAGGCGATGTTGGAATCCATATCCACTTGCGAGTTGTGTAAACGGTTACATGATAGATGGAGTGCATCGTTTTCCGCCAGTTTTCTGACGCTGCACGTGCGTCCCGTCCTGCCGTGCAGGTGCCGTCACACATTCGTCCGGGAATTGATATAGGGTTCGCATTCCGCGCGGCACGGGCCCCGCGGCGAACTGGAATGCAACGAGAAACTTCAGACCATGTCGAGTGTAGTGACGTCCCCCGAGCGGCCGGAAGCTGGCCCCCGCATCCTGCCCTGCCCGGTGGCTACCCAGGCGCAGCATCTGCTTGCGCACCTGCAGTTTTCCCATGTCGGTACGCGTGCGTTGGCACGTCCGCCGGTAGCGACCGACGTCGTCACGGAGGCGACCCCGGCCTGAGCGACCGCGTCAGGCACGCCCTGCGCAGTATCGGGCCGGCAACGTTCGCGCCTGGCCTTGAAGCCGCCCCTCAATCCGCCTGTTCCCGCACCGACGGCAGGGCTGATGCTGAATAGGAAAGCCTTGTGCCGCAAGGGCTGCGCCCGCCTGCCCGGTCCAGGGAGCGACGGGCCTCCCCAGCGGTAGCTGAATGGGGGAGAATGCGGCGAAAGCCCCTTCGCACCCGGCTTACATTTGGCCCCCTATGCTGAGCCGCATTTTTCGCCTAGTGCCGTGGAGAGTTCGTGGGTTCCGGTAGTCACACACATCAGCAGGGCGCCGCCCTTGGCCGCGCCGTGGCAGGACCCCATCGCGCCGCTGCGCGCGCCCGGATCAGGTTGATCCCGCACCCGCCGACCGCTGCCGGCGCGCAGGATAGCCGCGCATGAGTGTGCAGCACGTCAATGCCGCCCTGGATGCCGGTCGCTCGGTGCTGCCCGCGGAAACCCCGATGGGCATGCCGGAGCAGAGCTTCACCCAGGGCCGGCTGCAGGTGCCGCGGCAGCGCACCGCGCCGCGCATGATCGCGTTGCGGCGCTTCTATGTATTCGGCGGTACGGCGGCGATGACCGTGGCGGCCACCGCGATGATGTGGACGGTGCTCGCGGTCAATGGCATCACCGTGCTCGAAGGCTGCCTGCTGGTGCTGTTCGTGGCGCTGTTCGCCTGGATCGCGCTGTCGTTCGCCGGTGCGCTGGCCGGCTTCCTTACCGCCGTATTCGACCGCGGCTACAAGCTCGGGATCGACCCGGACGAACCGCTGCCGCAGGTGCATACCCGTACCGCGCTGCTGATGCCCACCTACAACGAAGACCCGCGCCGGCTGCTGGCCGGCCTGCAGGCCATCTACGAGTCGGTGGCCAGTACCGGGCAGCTGGAACAGTTCGACTTCTTCGTGCTCAGCGATACCCGTCGCGACGATATCGGGGCGGCCGAAGAGCAGGCCTTCGCCGAGCTGTGCGATGCGGTACAGGGTCACGCACGGCTGTTCTACCGCCGTCGTGGCGACAACAGTGGGCGCAAGGCCGGCAACATCGCCGACTGGGTGCGCCGCTTCGGCGGCGGCTACCCGCAGATGCTGATCCTGGACGCCGACAGCCTGATGACCGGCGACACCATCGTGCGCCTGGTCGCCGGCATGGAGCACAACCCCGACGTGGGCCTGATCCAGACCCTGCCGGCGGTGATCGGCGGGCGCACCCTGTTCGCGCGCATGCAGCAGTTCGGCGGGCGCGTCTACGGCCCGGTGATCGGGCGCGGCGTGGCCTGGTGGCACGGCGCCGAAAGCAACTACTGGGGGCACAATGCGGTGATCCGCACCGAGGCCTTCGCCGAGAACGCCGGTCTGCCCCCGCTGCCGGGCCGGCAGCCGTTCGGCGGGCACGTGCTCAGCCACGATTTCGTCGAAGCGGCGCTGATGCGTCGTGGTGGCTGGGCCACGCACATGGTGCCGTACCTCAAGGGCAGCTATGAGGAAGGCCCGCCGACCCTGAGCGACATGCTGGTGCGCGACCGCCGCTGGTGCCAGGGCAACCTGCAGCACGCCAAGGTAGTGGGCTCGCGCGGTCTGCACTGGGTCAGCCGCATGCACATGATGATCGGCATCGGCCACTATTTCACCGCGCCGATGTGGGCGATGCTGATGTTGATCGGCATCGCCATCCCGCTGTTCCAGGGCGGCATCGACTTCAGCGAGGTGCTGCACCTGTCGCCCGGCGTGTACTGGCGCCAGCAGGACGAAACCCAGGTGATCCGCATGTTCGCCATCACCATGGCGGTGCTGCTGCTGCCCAAGGTGCTGGGCTATTTCGCCATGTTGATGGACCCGGTCGAACGCCGCGGCTGCGGCGGCGGCATCCGCGCGCTGCTGTCCATGCTGCTGGAAACCGTGCTGGCGGCGCTGATGGCACCGGTGGTGATGTACGTGCAGTCGCGTGGCGTGGCCGAAGTGCTGGCCGGCAAGGATTCGGGCTGGGATGCGCAGCAGCGCGACGACGGCGGCATTTCCTGGCCGGCGCTGATCAAGGGCTATGGTGGCCTGAGCGTGTTCGGCCTGTTCATGGGCGTGCTGGCCTATGCGGTGTCGCCCTCGCTGGCAGCCTGGATGGCGCCGGTGGTGGTGGGCATGGTGCTGGCGGTGCCGGTGGTGGCCTTGACCTCCGACCGACGCGCCGGCGAACTGCTGCACCGCCTGCGGCTGATGGAAATCCCGGAAGAGACCAGCCCGCCGACCATCCTGGTCCGCGCCGCGCAGCTGCGCCGCGCCGCCGCCGAGCGCGCCGGCCGCTGATCCGGCGCGCATCTCCCCCATAATGGCCCGGAATGATCTGGAGCCATACGATGTCGCAACCGCTGGAAACCGTCGTCAACGAAACCGCCGCCCACCCGCAGTGGGCCGTGATCTGGCTGCACGGCCTGGGCGCCGATGGCCATGACTTCGCGCCGATCGTTCCTGAGCTGCTGCGTCCGCACTGGCCGGCGATCCGCTTCGTGTTCCCGCATGCGCCGGTACAGCCGATTACCATCAACAACGGCGTGCGCATGCGCGCCTGGTACGACATCCTCGGCATGGACTTCCGCTCGCGTGCGGACAAGGTCGGCGTGACGGCGTCGGTGCAGGCGCTGGACGCGCTGGTCGAGGCCGAGATCGCCCGCGGCGTTCCCGCCGAGCGCATCCTGCTGGCCGGTTTCTCGCAGGGCGGGGCGGTCATCCTGAGCGCGGCCCTGCGCTGGACCCGGCCGGTGGCCGGCCTGATCGCATTGTCCACCTACCTGCCGGACCTGCAGGCGGCGGCCGATGCGCGCGTGGTCGACGGTATCCGGCCGCCGGTGTTCATGGCCCATGGCCGGCAGGACCCGGTCATTCCATTGGCGGTGGCGGTGGATACCGCCGGGGTGCTGAACACCCTGGGCTTCCCGATCGAATGGCACGAGTACCCGATGGCGCATGCCGTCTGCGCCGAGGAACTGCAGGCGCTGGGCGACTGGCTTGACGCACGCTTCGCCACCGCCTGAGTGATGAACGATCCGCGCCAACAGCCGTGGTTGCCGGAGCTGTGCCGCCTGCCGCGGTTGGGCGCGATGCTGGGCCTGGCCGAGCTGGTGGTGGTGGTGGTGGCGCTGGCACCGGATGGCAGCAGGCAATGGAGCGTGTCCGACTTCCTGTCCGCCAGCGGCCTGGCGCTGTGGCTGGCGCTGGCGGCGACGGTCAGCCTGTGTGCGGCGCGGCGGCTGCTGTCGCGCCTGCCTGAGGCGCTGGGTGCGGCGGTCGCCGTGGCGATGACCGCGCTGATCGCCGCGGTGTGTACCGGCATCGTGCACGCGTTGTATGCGGCACTGGGCATGCACGGTTTCGCGCAGGATGTCGGCTTCTGGCGCTTCACCCTGGGCTGCGCCACGGTCACCGCGTTGATCGCCGCGCTGGCGCTGCGCTATTTCTATGTCAGCGACCGCTGGACCTCGCAGACCGTGGCCAATGCCCGCGCGCAGGCCGACGCGCTGCAGGCGCGGATCCGCCCGCATTTTCTGTTCAACAGCATGAACCTGATCGCCAGCCTGGTCCGGCGCGACCCGGAAGTGGCCGAGCGTGCGGTGCTCGACCTGTCCGACCTGTTCCGCGCCGCGCTGGGCGCGGGCGAAGGCGACTCCAGCCTGCAGGCCGAGTGCGAACTGGCCGAAGCGTATCTGTCCATCGAATCGCTGCGGTTGGGCGAGCGGCTGCAGGTGCAATGGCACCGCCAGGAGCCGTTGCCGCTGACCCTGCCGCTGCCGCGGCTGGTGCTGCAGCCGCTGGTGGAAAATGCGGTACTGCACGGCATCTCGCGCCTGCCGGGCGGCGGCACGATCGACATTTCACTGGCCTGCGAAGGCAACCTGCTGCACATCCGGGTGCGCAATCCCGCGCCCGATCCCGAGGCACGCGCGTTGCCACTGATGCAAGGTGCCGGGCATGCGCAGCGCAACATCGCCCATCGCCTGGCCTGGCGCTTCGGGCCGGGCGCGCGGATGACGGGAGCATGGGCCGACGGCTACTATGCCTGCGACATCTTCGTGCCCGTCCAGTGAGGAAGCCTGCTTGAGAGTGGTCATCGCCGACGACGAACCGCTTGCCCGCGAGCGCCTGCGCAGCCTGCTGGCCGAGCAGCCCGGGGTCGAGGTGGTGGCCGAAGCCGAGAATGGCGAGCAGGCCCTGCATGCCTGTGCCGAACTGCAACCGGACCTGGTGCTGCTGGACATCGCCATGCCGGGGCTGGACGGCCTGGAGGCAGCGCGCCACCTGGCTACCTTCGAACCGCGCCCTGCGGTGGTGTTCTGCACCGCGTACGACGCGCACGCGCTGTCGGCATTCGAGGCAGCGGCGATCGACTACCTGATGAAGCCGGTACGCAGCGAACGCCTGGCCGCTGCGCTGGAGCGCGCGCGCATGTTCCTGGCCGGCCGCAACGGCCAGCCTGCCGCACCCAGCCAGCAGGCACGCACGCTGCTGTGCGCGCGCCTGCGCGGCAGCCTGCGCTTGATTCCGATCGAGGACATCCATTACCTGCAGGCCGAGGAAAAGTACGTCGTGGTCCACCACGCACGCGGTGAGGACCTGATCGAGGAATCGCTGAAGTCGCTGGAGGAGGAGTTCGCCAACCGCTTCGTGCGCATCCATCGCAACTGCCTGGTCGCGCGCCACGAACTGGTGGAACTGCGACGCAATGGCGCGGGCCAGGTCCAGGCCGTGCTGCGCCATGGCAAGGCCCCTCTTGAGGTCAGCCGCCGCTGCGTGGCCAGCCTGAAGCAGGATCTGAAGCACCTGTAAGGCCCGCCACGACCAACGGTCGTGGCCTACCGGCCGCTTCGCCCGGCGTGGCGTATCCGCCGCCGCGTTCGCCGCCGGCGTGGCGTGCCCACCGCTGCGATCGGCGTGGCGTATCCGCCGCTGCGATCGCCGCGCGGCGTGGGGCGGTAGGTCACGACCGTTGGTCGTGACGCTCCATCCGGCGATAATGGCGCATGGACACCCTGCGCATCGCCACCCGAAAGAGCCCGCTTGCCCTGTGGCAGAGCGAACACGTCGCTGATCGCCTGCGCCAGGCCCATCCCGGGCTGGACGTGGTGCTGGTGCCGATGAGCACGCGTGGCGACGAAGTACTGGACCGCTCGCTGGCCGCCATCGGCGGCAAGGGCCTGTTCCTGAAGGAGCTGGAGCTGGCCATGCTGCGCGGCGAGGCCGACTGCGCGGTGCATTCGCTCAAGGACGTGCCGATGGAACTGGATGCGCCGTTCGCACTGCCGGCCATGCTGACCCGGCACGACCCGGCCGATGGCTTCATCTCCAACCTGTACGCCTCGGTGGACGCGCTGCCGATCGGCGCGCGGGTGGGAACCTCGTCGCTGCGCCGCCAGGCCCAGCTGCGCGCGCTGCGCCCGGACCTGGAGCTGCAGGACCTGCGCGGCAACGTCAACACGCGCCTGGCCAAGCTCGACAACGGCGGCTACGACGCCATCGTGCTGGCGGTGGCCGGGCTGGAGCGGTTGGGGCTGGGCCAGCGCATCGTGGCGCGCCTGACCGCGCCGGCGTGGCTGCCGGCACCGGCACAGGGTGCGGTCACCGTTGAATGCAATGGCGACGACGCCCGGGTGATGGCGCTGTTCGCCGCGCTCGACGATGCGCGCACGCGCGCCTGCGTGGAAGCCGAGCGCGCCATGAACCGCACGCTGCATGGCAGCTGCCACGTGCCGGTCGCCGGCTACGCGCAGTGGGAAGGGGAAGACCTGTATCTGCAGGGGCTGGTCGGCGGCGTCGCCGACGGTCGCCTGATCCGCGCTGAAGCGCGTGGTCCGGGAAGTGATCCGGATGCGCTTGGAAAGGCGGTAGCACAGGGGCTGCTGGACGGCGGCGCCGGTGAGTTGCTCGCCGTCTGACGGGGCGTACCGACCAACGGTCGGTACCTACCGATTGAATTGCCGATCGGTACGGACCGTGTGCATTGCCGATCGGTGCGGACCGTCCGCGTTGCTGGTAGGTGCCGACCGTTGGTCGGCACATGGTGCAGGAATTATTTGAACTTGTAGACCACGTTCATGGTGGTCAGGGTGTCGGTCTTGCGCTTGTCGTCGGCGACGTCGCTGTTGTAACGCGCCTGCCACGCGGCCTTCAGGGCCAGGTGCTCGTTCATGCTCACCGATACGCCGAGGTCGTTCTGCCCGAAGGTGTTGTACGAGCCCGATTCCACCAGCAGGGTGTTGACCAGGTCGGTGTTGGGGGTCAGCGAGTACTTCACGTCGAACAGGCCGCGGCCGATCAGGCCGGTGCGGGTTTCGTCGTCCTCGGTGTTGTGCGTCCGGCGCACACCGGGGCCGATCTGCGCGTCCATGTAGAAGCGGTCGCGGTCCATCAACCGGGTGCCGTAACCCAGACCGAACGAGCTCTGGCGGTCATAGGTGGCGAAATCGTCGCGCTCGTAACGCACCGTGGCGGTGATCTGGCGGTGTTCGCCCAGCTGCAGCGCGCTGCCGGCGCTGCCGGTGTAACGGTTGGCGGTGGTGTTGCTGCGCTTGGTGACCCTGCCGTCCACATCGTTGGTTTCGGTGTATTCCGAACGCGAACGCAGGCCGAACAGGTCCATGCTGTGCACCCAGTCGTCATCGGTGTAACGCAGGCGCAGGCGGCCGTTGGCGCTTTCGGTGTTGCTGTTGCCACGCGCCGACGCGAAGCCCAGTTCGCCGCCGCTGCCACTCCACGGCGAGGTCATCGCAGCCGGATCGGTGGTGTCCTGGGCAAAGGCCACGGGGGCACTGAGCAGTAGGGAAGCAAGCAACGTCACGCGCAAAGACATCAACGGTTCTCCGGATCAGGCGGGGGAGGAGCAACGCGTGATGATACTTGATGCCTTCACGCCATTTTTCCTTTCCCGGCCCGTGCTTTAGGGTCGGTTTGGACTTTTCCCTGTTCAGGGGAGCTCGATCCGCAGCGTGTCGTCGTTGAAGCGGCTGTAATCCACCGTGACCGTGAAGGCCTGGCCCTGTGTCTGGCCCTGGCGTTCGATCCGCACCGGCAGCCCCTGCGCACCCACCCAGTACAGCAGCCCGTCCGGCGCGGCGCTGGCGTGGCGCACGCGGTAGCGGCGCGTGGATACGCCGCCGATGCGCTCCTCGCCAAGGTCCTCGACCTGCAGCTCGGCGGCCACCGCATCGGCAGGCAACGGGCTGCGCCACTGCGCGAGCAGGCCCGGCGGTACCGGCACCTGACGGACTTCGCCGGCGCGCTGCAGGAAGAACGTGTCGCCGATGATGGTCTGCACGCCTTCGCCGGTCTGCAGCCGGTAGCGGTCCGGCGCCACGAAGTCCATCGCCGCTTCCAGCGTGCGCGGCCCGCGCATGTGCAGGGTGGCGTGGAAGCTGCGCAGCTGGCCAAAGCGCTGGCTGGCGGCCAGGACCGCCTGCGCTGCATCGCTGGCTGCCGGCACCGCCGTCGGCGTGGCCGGGGCGGGCGCGGGCGCTCGTCCGCACGCGGACAGCAGCAGGGACAGCAAGGCAACGGCAGGCAACAGGCGCATGGTGGGGGCAGCGGGAGCGGGCAGGGGCTTCACGATAGCGGAAGTTCGGATCGAGGCCGCCACAACGGCGGCGACTCGGACATAATCGGGTCATGGACCGATATGAACGTATCAATGCCCTGCATCGCCTGCTGAAGTCCGCCCGCTATCCGGTCACGGTGGCGACCCTGCAGGAAAAGCTGGCCTGTTCGCGCGCCACCGTCTACCGCGACCTAGCCTTCCTGCGCGACGCGCTGATGGCCCCGGTCGAGGGCGACGGCGAGGCCGGTTTCCGTTACCAGGACGACGAGAGCGCCCGTTTCGAATTGCCCGGCCTCTGGCTCAGCTCCGAGGAGCTGCACGCGTTGCTGGCCTCCCAGCACCTGCTGGCGCGCACCGGGGGCGGAGTGCTGTCCTCGGTGCTGGCACCGCTGCAGCAGCGCATCGAGGGGCTGCTGGCCGCGCAGGCCGGCGTGTCCAGCTGGCCGGTGGACCGGGTGCGGGTCATTCCGCACCGTGGCCGCAAATTCGACGAAGCCAGCTTCCGCGCGGTGGCCTCGGCGGTGCTGGAGCGGAAGCAGCTGGCCTTCGAGTACCGCGCCCGCTCCACCGACGAGGCGACCAAGCGCACGGTCTCGCCGCAGCGCATGACCCACTACCGCGACAACTGGTACCTGGATGCCTGGGACCACGGCCGCGAGGGCCTGCGCAGTTTTGCCGTGGACCGCATCTACAAGGCCCGCGTGGTCGACACCACCGCGCGCGATGTCGCCGACAGCGAACTGGACGAGCAGCTGGGCGCCAGTTACGGGATCTTCTCCGGCCCGCCCAAGGGCTGGGCGACGATCGTGTTCAGTGCCAAGGCCGCGCGCTGGGTGGCCGACGAGCATTGGCATTCCAGGCAGCAGGGGCGATTCCTGGCCGACGGCCGCTATGAGCTCAAGGTGCCTTACAGCGTCTCGCGCGAGCTGCTGATGGACGTGCTGCACTATGGTTCGGACGCGGAGATCATCGAGCCGGCCATGCTGCGCGAGCAGGCCAAGTCGCTGCTGGAGCTGGCGCTGACCAACTACGCCTGACCCTGCGCCCGGCTGACGTCGGGCGTGGTCCGGGTATCCCGGGCAGCCACGCAGGGCGTGGCTCTACGGCATTCGGGACCAGCGTGGCTGGCCGGGATACCCGCCGTGCCGGGGCTTGCGGTATGGTTGGGGGCTGACGCAGCCCCTCGGATTCCGCCCCCATGAAAAAGTACCTGTTGCTCCCGCTGCTGGCCGCCTCGCTGGCGCTGGCCGCCTGCGGCAAGCCCGCCGCCGACTCCAGCCGACTGGTGGTCGCCGCCACCGCCGTGCCGCATGCCGAGATCCTGGCCGTGGTCAAGCCGATCCTTGAGAAGGAAGGGCTGGAGCTGGACGTGAAGGTGTTCAACGACTACGTGCAGCCCAACGACCAGCTGGTGCAGAAGCAGGTGGACGTCAACTACTTCCAGACCGAGCCTTACCTGGACGCCTACAACCGCGACCGCAAGACCGACCTGACCAAGGTCATCGGCGTGCATATCGAGCCGTTCGGCGCCTACTCGCGCCGCTTCAAGACGCTTGAAGAGCTGCCTGCCGGCGCCGACGTGGTGATTCCCAACGACCCGAGCAACAACAGCCGCGCGCTGATCCTGCTGCACAAGGCCGGCGTGCTCACGCTGAAGGACCCGAGCAATGCACTGGCCACGCAGCGCGACATCATCGCCAATCCGAAGCAGCTGAAGTTCCGCGAGCTCGATTCGGCGATGCTGCCGCGCGTGCTCGACCAGGTCGACCTGGCCCTGATCAACACCAACTACGCCCTCGACGCCGGCCTCAACCCGACCCAGGATGCGCTGGCGATCGAAAGCAAGGACTCGCCATACGTGAACTTCCTGGTCGCGCGCCCGGACAACAAGGACGACCCGCGCGTGCAGCAGCTGGCCAAGGCACTGACCAGCCCGGAAGTCAAAGCCTTCATCGCCGAGAAGTACAAAGGCGCCGTATTGCCGGCGTTCTGACCGAAAGCCATACCCGGGCTATCAGGTCGTCCCCGAAGCCCCTGGCAGTGAGGTAGAGCCACGCCCTGCGTGGCTGGCCGCGAACGCGCGGCAATGATCGAAGCGAACATCACGGCACCCGGAACCCCATCGTCGCTTCAACCGCTTGTTGCCAACCGGCGTACAGCGCCTCGCGCTGTTCCACCGCCATCTGCGGCACGAAACGCCGATCCACCGCCCACTGCTCGGCGATCTCCGCACGGCTGGCCCAGAACCCGGTGGCCAGCCCGGCCAGGTAGGCGGCGCCCAGTGCAGTGGTTTCGGCCACCTGCGGCCGCAGCACCGGCACCCCGAGCAGGTCGCTCTGGAACTGGGCCATGAAATCGTTGGCGATCGCGCCGCCATCGGCGCGCAGTTCGGTCAGCGCGATGCCGGCGTCGGCCTGCATCGCGGCCAGCACGTCACGGGTCTGGTAGGCCATCGACTCCACCGCCGCGCGGATGAAATGCTCCTTGGTGGTGCCGCGGCTGAGGCCGAACACCGCCCCGCGCACGTCGCTGCGCCAGTAGGGCGCACCCAGGCCGACGAAGGCCGGCACCATGTACACCCCGCCGTTGTCCGGCGCCCGTTCCGCGTAGGCCTGGCAGTCGCTGGACTTGCCGAACATGCGCAGGCCGTCGCGCAGCCACTGCACCACCGAGCCGGCCACGAAGATCGAGCCCTCCAGCGCGTACTCCACGCCGCCGTCGATGCCCCAGGCGATCGTGGTGAGCAGCCCGTTGCTGGATTCCACCGCGCGCGCGCCGGTGTGCATCAGCATGAAGCAGCCGGTGCCATAGGTGTTCTTGACCATGCCCGGTGCGAAGCAGGCCTGGCCGAACAGCGCCGCCTGCTGGTCGCCGGCGATCCCGGCAATGGGGATGTGCTGGTCGAAGAAGAACTGCGCGCGCGTGGTGCCGTACACCTCGCTGGAACTGCGCACGTCCGGCAGCATGGCGCGCGGGATGTCCAGCAACGCCAGCAGGTCATCGTCCCAGGCCAGGGTATGGATGTTGAACAGCAGCGTGCGTGCGGCGTTGCTGTAGTCGGTCACGTGCGCCGCACCGCCGGTGAGGTTCCACACCAGCCAGCTGTCGATGGTGCCGAACAGCAGCTCGCCGCGCTCGGCGCGGCCCTGTGCGCCGTCCACGTGGTCGAGGATCCAGCGGATCTTGGTCGCCGAAAAATACGCATCCACCAGCAGCCCGGTGCGTGCACGGATCAACGGTTCGTGGCCGTCGGCCTTGAGCCGTTCGCAGATCGCCTGGCTCTGCCGCGACTGCCAGACCACTGCGTTGTGGATCGGTTGTCCGGTGGCCCTGTCCCAGACCACGGTGGTTTCGCGCTGGTTGGTGATGCCGATCGCCGCGATCTGGCGTGGGTCGACCTGTTCGCGGTTGAGCAGTTCGGTCAGCGTGGTGTAGACGCTGGTCAGGATCTCGCGCGGGTCATGTTCGACCCAGCCCGGCTGCGGGAAGTGCTGGGTGAACTCGCGTTGGGCCACGCCGGCAACGCGCCCGGCACGGTCGAACAGCATCGCGCGCGAGCTGGTGGTGCCCTGGTCGATGGCGAGTACGAACTTTTTTTCCATGCAGACACCCCGACGGCGATGACCGTTGGAGGATAGCGTAGTGGCGGCCGCTGGCCGCTGGTCGGCACTACGGGTTCGTGGCGGGCGCCTGGGCCGGTGCCAGCGGCGTTGCCAGGTATGTTGCCAGCAGCGCCTGCTGCGCCGCGTCCAGGCGCAGACCGAAGTGTGTGCGGCGCCACAGCACATCCTCCGCACACGTGGCCCATTCGTGTTCGACCAGGTAATCAACCTCGCGCGCGTACAGGCCCGCCCCGAAGTGCATGCCCAGCGCGTCAACGGTCTGCGCATCGCCCAGCACCGCGCGCGTGCGCGTGCCATGGCGACGGGCCAGCCCGTGCAGCAGCGCTTCGGAAAGCTGGGGGTAGCAGGCCTGCAAGGCCGGCAACAGCGCGTTGACGCCGCCACCATCGCCGCCCGGCAACGGCGGCCCGGACGCCGTCCAGGCCGGCTCGCTGCGCCCCAGCGCGGCGCCCAGCTGGTCCACCGCCTCCTCGGCCAGGGTGCGGCAGGTAGTCAGCTTGCCGCCCAGCACGCTCAGCATCAGCGCGTCCTGCCGGTCCAGGTGCAGGCGGTAGTCGCGGGTGACCCTGGCCGCATCCAGGTGGTGGTCGGCCAGCAACGGGCGCACGCCGCTGTACTGCCACACCACATGTTCGGGCTGCACCGGGCTGCGCAGCCACGCATTGACCGCCGCGCACAGGTACGCCACTTCCGTTGGCGCGGCGCGCACCTGGGCGGGGTCGCCGTCGTAGTCCACGTCGGTAGTCCCGATAAGGCTGTAGTCCTGCTCGAACGGAATCACGAACACCACGCGCTGGTCCGGCTGCTGCAGCAGGTAAGCGCTGTCGTGCGCATACAGGCGCGGCACCACGATGTGGCTGCCCTGGACCAGGCGCAGGCCGATCGGTGCATCCATGCCGGCGCGCTCCAGCAGGTTGCCGGCCCAGGGGCCGGTGGCGTTGACCACGGCACGCACGCGCAGGCGCTGGATGCTGCCGTCGGGCTGGCGCAGCACCGCCAGCCAGTGATCGCGGTGGCGGATCAGCTGCTCGCAGCGCGTGCGCACCTGGATCTCGGCGCCGCGCTCGCGCGCATCCATCGCCGTGGCGATCACCAGGCGCGCGTCGTCCACGCGCGCATCGGAATAGCTGAAGGCGGTGCGCAGGCGCGGCTGCAGCACATCGCCGCGCGGGTCGCGGCGCAGGTCCACGCGCCGCGCGTGCGGAAACGCAGCGCCGGTGTCGGCCAGGTGGTCGTACAGCCACAGCCCCGCGCGCAGCATCCAGGCCGGGCGCAGGTGCCGTGCATGCGGCAGCAGGAACGAGGTCGGAGTGACCAGGTGCGGGGCCAGGCGCTGCAGCACGCTGCGTTCGCGCAGCGCTTTGCGCACCAGCGCGAGCTGGCCGAACTGCAGGTAGCGCAGCCCGCCATGGATCAGTTTGGTGCTGGCGCTGGAGGTATGCGCGGCCAGGTCGTCCTGTTCGCACAGGAGCACCGACCAGCCGCGCCCGGCCGCATCGCGGGCGATGGCCACGCCATTGATGCCGCCGCCCACCACCAGGACATCCCGGATGTCGTCCATCGTCCGTTCCCCTTGCGCCCGACTGGAGTATCAGCAGACCGGTGGCAAGGCCGAATGAAAAGGCCGGAAACGACAACGGGCCCCGTGAGGGGCCCGATGCAGGTACAGCGGCACCACCGGTCAGACGGTACCTATCAGAAGCGGGCGCCGATGCCGAAGCCCACGGTCCACGGGTCCAGCTTCGCTTCATCGCCGGTGCCATTGCCGTTGACGGTCAGCTCCGGACGCGAATGCATGTAGCGCGCATCGGCGCGGGCGAACCAGGTGCTGTTGATGTTCATGTCCACGCCGACGGTGCCGATGGCGCCCTTGGCGGTCTCCAGCCCGATGTGGCCGACATCGCTGGCCAGGTCTTCGTTGCTGAAGTTCGACTCGTAGTAGCCCACGCCCACGAACGGGCGGAACACGTTGTCGGCCTGGCCGAAGTGATACTGGCCGCTCAGCGCGATCGGCTGCTGTTCAACCGTACCCAGCTTGGCGTTGTTGGCGCCGCGCACGCGGTGGTCGAACTTGTCGGCTGCGCCCCACAGTTCCACGGCCCAGTTGTCGTTGATGTAGTAGCTGAAGCTCAGCGTCGGCGCCGGGCCACCATCGACCTTGTCGATGCCTTCCAGCGGATCGTTCTTCGGCTGCAGCAGCGCAACGCCGCCGACAACGGCGAAATGCTTGCCCGACGCGGTGTCGGTGGTGCTGTCCTGCGCGAAGGCGGCAGGCGCGAAGGCAAGGGCAGTCAGGGTAGCCAGGGTCAGGGTGCGGATGGAGCGCATGGGGGAATCTCCTCAGGTATTTTTTTGTTCTGGGCCCCCTTTGCAGCGGGGCGAGGCAAACGTAGTCCCCACAACATGAATCGAATCCGACGCACGTTAAATTTTAGTTTGTTCCGTTCAGCCACCAGCGCGAAATCGTTGTCACAGCAGGCGATCATGCGGGACATGACATTCATGCATCTGGTGGCAGCGTGACGAACGCAGTGCATTGCATCGGCCTGCCTGCGCAGGTGAACGCGGGGTGCCGCGTACTCGTGCTGGGTTCCATGCCGGGCGTGGCATCGCTGCAGGCCGCGCAGTACTACGCGCATCCGCGCAATCGTTTCTGGCCGTTGATGGCGGCACTCACCGATATCGATGCCGGCCTGCCTTACGCCGCGCGCGTGCGCGCCGTGCAGGCGGTGGGCGTGGGTCTGTGGGACGTGATCGGTGCCTGCGACCGGCGCGGCAGCCTGGACACCGCGATCGTGCGCGGCAGCGAGGTTCCCAATGCACTGCCGGCGCTGATCGCGCAGTTGCCACGACTGCAGGCCGTAGCCTGCAACGGTGGCACCGCGTACACCGCGTTCGTGCGTTTCATCCATCCGCAGCTGGACCCCCGCGCGGCACCGCTGCCGGTGTGGTCGCTGCCCTCGACCAGTCCGGCCAACGCCGCATGGCCGCTGCCGCGCCTGCAGGCGGCGTGGCAGCCGCTGGCCGATGTGGTGGCGGGCTGAGCGGGACCACGGCGGGACAATACGGTACCGACTGGTGATGGCCGCAACAGGCTGTCCCGGGACAGGGGCATTGAAAATTGCCCAAGCCGGTTGGCGCAGGAGCCGCATGCCCCCACAATAGGCGATTCCCTACACCAGATTGCCGGAGTTATCCCCATGGCCGAAATCAAGGAAGCACTTGTCCCCGATATCGGTGACTACAGCGATATCCCGGTAATCGAGGTGCTCGTCGCCGTGGGTGACACGGTCAAGAAGGACCAGGGCCTGGTCACGCTCGAGTCGGACAAGGCCACCATGGAAGTGCCGTCCTCGGTCGCCGGCGTGGTCAAGGAAATCAAGGTCAAGGTCGGTGACAACCTGTCCGAGGGCAAGGTCGTGGCGCTGATCGAAGTGGCCGCCGCGGCCGCCGCGCCGGCCCCGGCGACTGCGCCGGCGCCCGCCGCTGCTCCGGCCAAGGCCGCTGCCGCAGCGGCCCCCGCCCCGGCCACCCAGAGCGCGCCTGCCGCTGCTCCGGCGGCAGGCGGCGGCACCGTCGAAGCCACCGTGCCGGACATTGGCGACTACACCGACATCCCGGTGATCGAAGTGCTGGTCGCCGTGGGCGACACGGTCAAGAAGGACCAAGGCCTTGTCACGCTCGAATCGGACAAGGCCACCATGGAAGTGCCGTCGTCGGTCGCCGGCGTGGTCAAGGAAATCAAGGTCAAGGTCGGCGACACCCTGTCGCAGGGCAAGGTGGTCGCCATCATCGAAGCCGAGGGTGCTGCCGCCCCGGCGCCGACCCAGGCCGCCGCTGCCGCCGCCCCGGCCGCTGCCGAGACCGGCACCAAGGTGGAACCGGTCGCCGTGCCGGCCGAGCCGGACAAGCTGGCGGCGCGCGAAATCGCCAGCGCCCCCTCGGCCGGTGCCCCGAGCAGCCCGCCGGTGCAGTTCAACGCCGACAGCGTGCTGCCTTCCAAGGTGCCCTATGCCACTCCGGCAGTGCGCGTGTTCGCACGCGAGCTGGGCGTGGACCTCAACCAGCTGACCGGCACCGAGAAGGGTGGCCGCATCACCAAGGCCGACGTGCAGAAGTTCGTCAAGTCGGCGCTGACCGGGGGTGGCACTGCCGCTGCCGGTGGGCCGGTCGCCGCTGGTGGTGGGCTCAACCTGCTGCCTTGGCCGAAGGTCGACTTCAGCAAGTTCGGTGAGGTCGAGACCCAGCCGCTGTCGCGCATCAAGAAGATCTCGGGCGCCAACCTGGCGCGCAACTGGGCGATGATCCCGCACGTCACCCAGTTCGAGCAGGCCGACATCACCGACCTGGAAGGGCTGCGCGTGGCGCTGAACAAGGAGAACGAGAAGGCCGGCATCAAGCTGACCATGCTCGCCTTCCTGATCAAGGCCAGCGCCGCCGCGCTCAAGCAGTTCCCGGAGTTCAACGCATCGCTGGATGCGGCCGGTGAGAACCTGACCCTGAAGAAGTACTTCAACATCGGCTTCGCCGCCGACACCCCGAACGGCCTGGTCGTGCCGGTGATCCGCGACGTGGACAAGAAGGGCGTGGTGCAGATCGCCCAGGAAACCGGCGAGCTGGCAAAGAAGGCGCGCGACGGCAAGCTGGGTCCGGCCGACATGAGCGGTGGCTGCTTCTCGATCAGCTCGCTGGGCGGCATCGGCGGCACCGCGTTCACCCCGATCGTCAATGCACCGGAAGTGGCCATCCTGGGCGTGTCCAAGTCCTCGATCCAGCCGGTCTGGAACGGCAAGGAATTCGCCCCGAAGCTGATGCTGCCGCTGTCGCTGAGCTACGACCACCGGGTCATCGACGGCGCGCTGGCCGCACGCTTCACCACCTACCTGTCGCAGGTGCTGGCCGACATGCGGCGCGTGCTGCTGTGAGGCAGGCCCGCGCGGTAGTGCCGGGCTCTGCCCGGCAGCGTTTCGTGCAGCAGGGCAGGGCCCTGCTCTACGCTGCCGTGCTGGTCGCCGCTGCGCCGGCCGCCTCGGCCGCGTGCACCACCGATCTCGGCCACGGCTGGCCGCCGGCGGTGGGCAACTACGGCCAGGCCGTGGAAACCCTCTTCCATGGCAAGGCGCAGCCCCGGCTGGCAATGACCCTGCTGCCCAAGGGCGGGGTGGAAACCGCGGTGGCGCTGCTGCCCGGCACCCGCGACGGCGAATGGACCCTGCGCTACAGCCAGGCCGACAAGCGCGTGTACAACTGGAACAACAGTGCGCGCGGCAGTGGCGTTGAACTGCGCGTGGACCAGGAACCGGACCAGTACCAGGTGGCCATCCCGGCCGCGCTCGCCCAGCGCCTGGTGCGCAGCTGGCGTACCGCGCTCGATTCGGGCGTGCCTGCCGACCGCAAGGCCCCGATCACCGAGGGTGAAGTGCTGTCGTTCCAGGTGGATGGCGAACGCTACAGCGGTCCGCGCTGGGAGTGCGGTGCCGGCAGGCTGATGATGAAACAGGTGGCGCTGCTGATCGAAGCCAGCGACACCAAGGAAAAGAAGCTCGACCGTCGCTGGCAGGATCTGGACGAGTCGCTCGACGAACTGCAGGAACTGCTCGGCGGCAAGGCCGGCTGAGCACCAGGAGAACACGAATGGCCGCTATTGAAATCAAGGTTCCCGACATCGGCGATTACACCGATGTCCCGGTGATCGAAGTGCTGGTCGCCGTGGGTGACACGGTGAAGAAGGACCAGGGCCTGGTCACGCTGGAGTCGGACAAAGCCACGCTGGAAGTACCGTCCTCGGCGGCGGGCGTGGTCAAGGAAATCAAGGTCAAGCTCGGCGACACGCTGTCCGAAGGCGCGGTGGTGGTGGTACTGGAGGCCGAAGGCGCCGCCGCTGCACCTGCGGCGCCGGCCGCTGCCCCGGCCAAGGCTGCCGCACCGGCCAGCAAGCCGCCGGTGACCCCGTCGCATCGCGCCCCGGCCGAACCGACCGCGCCGCAGCCGGCGCTGTCCAGCGGCAAGCCGGCCGACATCGAATGCCAGATGGTGGTCCTTGGCGCCGGCCCGGGCGGTTACACCGCCGCGTTCCGCTCGGCGGACCTGGGCGTGGACACCGTGCTGATCGAGCGCTACGCCAGCCTCGGCGGTGTGTGCCTCAACGTGGGCTGCATTCCGTCCAAGGCACTGCTGCATGCGGCAGCGGTGATCGACGAAGTGGCCCACGCGGGCGATTTCGGCGTGGAGTTCAGCGCGCCGAAGATCACCCTGGACAAGCTGCGCGGCTACAAGGAAAAGGTGGTCACCCAGCTGACCAAGGGCCTGTCGGGCATGGCCAAGCAGCGCAAGGTGCGCACCGTGCAGGGCGTGGCGACCTTCGTTTCGGCCAATGAGCTGGAGATCGTCGGCGACGACGGCAAGACCCAGCTGCTGCGCTTCCAGCAGTGCATCATCGCTGCCGGTTCGCAGGCGGTGAAGCTGCCGAATTTCCCGTGGGACGACCCGCGCGTGATGGATTCCACCGACGCGCTGGAGCTGGCCGACATTCCCGGCTCGCTGCTGGTGGTGGGTGGCGGCATCATCGGCCTGGAAATGGCGACCGTTTACGCGGCGCTGGGCAGCAAGGTGACCGTGGTCGAGTTCATGGACCAGCTGATGCCGGGTGCCGACAAGGACCTGGTCAAGCCGCTGGCCGACCGCCTGAAGAAGCAGGGCGTCGAGGTCCACCTCAAGACCAAGGCGTCCGGCGTGAACGCGGACAAGAAGGGCATCACCGTGACCTTCGAAGCCGCTGCCGAAGGCGAGAAGCCGGGCCTGGAGCAGGGCACCTTCGACCGTGTTCTGGTGGCCGTGGGCCGCTCGCCGAACGGGAAGAAGATCGGCGCGGAGAAGGCCGGGGTGGGCGTCACCGAGCGTGGCTTCATTCCGGTGGACCGCCAGATGCGCACCAACGTGCCGCACATCTTCGCCATCGGCGATATCGTCGGCAACCCGATGCTGGCCCACAAGGCCACGCACGAAGGCAAGCTGGCCGCTGAAGTGGCC
>Ga0209256_1001061_pt1 | contig 31881 bp, 25 predicted proteins | sample AraplaCol_mCL_r2_2_FD_184270 | JGI IMG/M metagenome (GOLD analysis project Ga0209256, IMG submission 184270) | Arabidopsis root microbial communities from North Carolina, USA - plate scrape MF_Col_mCL_r2 (SPAdes) (version 3) | ecosystem: Host-associated > Plants > Roots > Endosphere | place...
AGTTGCGCGAGGTCGCCGCTGGCGTACAGCTCCAGCCGCGTGGCGCTGCGCTCGACCATGCCGGGGTCGGGCGGCGTTGCCGCCGCAGCGCCGGGTGGCGTCACGGGATTGCCGGCTGGCCGGGCCGTGGGAGTTGCCGGCGGCAGCGGCGCCAGGGCTGCGGTGGCGCTCAGTTGATACGGGCGCGTGGTCGAAATTTCCGCGCTGGCGGCAAGGGCGCCGATGGGCGTCTCGGCGCTGGCGTCCTTCAGTTGCCAATGCTGGCCGTCGCCCTGGAGCTGCAGCTTGATGGCGCGCAGCTCGGTGCGGCTGCCGTCTTCGCTGACCAGCGCCAGCGTGCTGACGCGGCCGTCCGCAATGCTCAGGCGGAACGGCGGCGTGATCGATGCCGGCATCACGGCCGGCTTGGATGGCCCGGTGCTGCGCGATTCGGCGCGCGCCACATGCAGCTCGCTGATCGCCACGCCCTCGCTGAAGTATTGCAGCGGCGACCAGTTGATGTCGATGTTGTCGAGCGTCAGGACGCTCGATTCGTCGCGGTAGATGATGCGGCCGATATGCATGCGGCCATACAGCGACCCGCTGACGCCTGTGACCACGATCTGGCCGCCGCTGGCGCGCGCTACCTGCGCGACGATCTGCTGCAGCGTGGTTTCGCGTCCCAGCAGCCATACCGCGCCGCCCAGCACGGCCAGCGTCACGCCGCTGCCGATCAAGGTGCGGCGCAGCCACTTGCGCCGAGGCGCTGCCGGAGGCTGGGTGTCGGGCACCGGAGGATGTTGTGGCGTATCCATCAGAACGTGAACCCCAGCGAGAAGTGCAGGCGCGCCTTTTTGGTGGCATGGCCATACGCGACGTCGACATTGATCGGCCCGACCGGGCTCTTGTAGCGCGCACCGACGCCGTAGCCGGACTTGGGACGCAAGCCGCCCAGCGAATTGGACGCATTGCCGGCATCATAGAACACCGCCGCGCCCCAGGTCGGCTTGAACCAGTACTGGTATTCCGCGCTGCCGGTGACCAGGTAGCGCCCGCCGACCGTCGCTTCGCCCTGCTGCACGCCCAGCTCCTGGTAGGCATAGCCGCGCACCGAGTTGTCGCCGCCGGCGCGGAACAGGTAGGTGGTCGGCACGCCTTCCTGGTGCGCCGAACCGAGCGCGCCGAATTCGGCGCGCAGGATGACGGTGGATTTCGGGCTCAGGGGCCGGTAGGTGATGCCGCGCGCCGTGGCGCGGATGAATTTTTCGTCTGTCAGCACCGGCAGCAGCGCTCCGCCCAGCGTGGCGTTCAGCACATAGCCCTTGGTCGGGAATACCAGGTTATCGACCTTGCGCCAGGTGGCGGCGTAGGTGATCGGCAGCGACTGGCTGTGCGAGGACAGGACCCGGTTCACGGTCTTGCTCTCGTTCAGGTATTCGATCGAGATGCTGCGTTCCAACATCGGCGTGCCCCAGGCCCGCTTGGCAGCCACCGACGCGGTGCGCGTGATCTCGCCTTCGATATCCTTGCGTTCCACTGCCGCGCCGAAGCTGTCGTTGTAGCCATCCGCCGTGGTCGGGAAGTAGAAGTCGCTGCGCGCTTGCTGGCGCTTGGTTTCCAGCGTCAGCGCGCTTTTCATCTTCAGGCCGAAGACGTTCAGGTCATCGTAGGTGCCCGACATGCGCGAACCGGTATTGGTGCTGAAACCGATACCCACGCTGGCGTTCTTGCGCTTGTTCTCCACCACCCGCACCAGCAGGGGCAGTGGGGCCATGGAACGCGGCTGCGGCGCGCCTTCCGCCTTGTCCTCGGCGGCGGCGATCTGTTCGCCCAGCACGGACGACAGGTCGGCGCTGACGTCGACGTTGGAGAAGTAGCCGGTCTCCTGCAGCTTGCCCTGGTAGGCCTGCAGCGCCGCTTCGCTGTACACGTCGCCCGGCTTGATCGGGTTCAGGTTGCGCACCGCCGATTCCGGATAGCGCCGCAAGCCTTCGATTTTCAGTTCGCCGAAGCGCATTTCCGGCCCGCTGTCGAGCGCCACATGCAGCAGGGCGCGCCGGGTCTCGGGATCGACCACTGCCTCGCTGGAAACCAGTTGCGCGCGCGGATAGCGCGTCTGCACCACCGCGCGCAGGATGTCGCGCTTGGCCTTTTCCCATTCATCCTGGCGGAACACCGCGCCCGTTGGCAAGGTCCAGCCGGCCTTGAGCGCGTTCTTGTCGAACGGCGCGCCGGCAGACGATTCGAAGCCCTCCAGCACGATCTCGACTTCGCCGACCAGCACCGGATCGCCGGGCTGCACGTCGACCGTGACGGTGGGCGTGCCCTTTTCATCCAGGCTGATGTTCACCGCCGGCGTGTAGTAACCGGCAGTCGCAACCAGGGTCTTGATCTGCTCCGGCGCGCCGCGCAGCATGCGCTGCAGCTGGTCGCGGTCCATGCGCTCGTTCGTGCGGTAGCGCACCAGGTCGAGGTTGTCTTCCAGGAGCGACTCCAGTTCGCGCGGGGCGTTGATGCGGACCTGGTAGGTCCAGCCCTGGGCAGCCGCCAGCAAGGGCAGCAGCAGGGCAGCGCAGCCCAGTACAAGGCCCTTCAATACTTTTATGCCGGTTTGTGCCAAAATTCGTGGTCTGTGATCTGGAAGTCGAAACCGAATGTTACCGGATCAGCAGCCAAATTGGCGTACCTCTAAGATTTTCAAAAAACCAAAAGAAAGTGAAGCGATGCTGACAAACGACGCCGCACTGGTCCTGTTCAGCGGCGGACAGGACTCGACAACTTGCCTGGCCTGGGCCCTGGAGCGCTACCCGCGCGTCGAAACCATCGGCTTCGACTACGGCCAGCGCCATGCGATCGAGCTGACGGTGCGCCCGCGCGTGCTGGAGCAGATGCGCGCCGTCAAGCCGGAATGGGCGGAACGCCTGGGCGAAGACCACATGGTCGACCTCGGCCTGATTTCGCAGTTGTCGAAGACGGCCATGACCGAAGACATCGAAATCGTGATGCAGGAAAACGGCCTGCCGAACACCTTCGTCCCCGGCCGCAACCTGCTGTTCATGACCGTGGCCGCCACCCTGGCCTACCGCCGCGGCCTGAGCGTGCTGGTGGGCGGCATGTGCGAAACCGACTTCTCCGGCTATCCGGACTGCCGCGACGACACCATGAAGGCGCTGCAAGTGGCCCTGAACCTGGGCATGGATACCCGCAACAAGCTGGAAACCCCGCTGATGTGGCTGGACAAGGCGCAAACCTGGCAACTGGCCGAACGCCTCGGCGGCCAGCAACTGGTGGACCTGATCCGCGCCGAAACCCATACTTGCTACAAGGGCGAGCGCGGCGCGCTGCACGACTGGGGCTATGGCTGCGGCACCTGCCCGGCCTGCGAGCTGCGCGCGCGCGGCTACCGCCTGTACCACGCGGCACTGAGTGGCAATCACGAAGCTGGCCCTGATTGACTTTTTCTATAGGGCAATTATTTTGCCCTGAACAAACTAAGATGCTGGTATGCAGAGGCCTCCAGCCAGCCCGCCGCTCCAACGCCTGCTACAACCCCGCTTGCTGGCGGGGCTGGTGGCAGCGCTTTGCCTGACGGCGACCGGCAGCGTCTGGTGGGGCGCCCACCTCGATGCCGAACGCGACGCCCGCACCGGCTTTGACTACCGTACCCGTGAACTGGTCAACAATATCGCGGCGCGCATGCAAGCCTATGTGCAGGTGCTGTACGGCGTGCAGGGCCTGTTTGCCAGTTCCGACTTTGTCGACCGCCAGGAATTCCACACCTATATCGAGCGCCTCGAGCTGGACCAGAATTTTCCCGGCATGCAGGGCATCGGCTTCATGCGCCTGGTGCCGGGGCCGCAGCTGGAAGCGCACGTGGCCACCGTGCGGGCCGAGGGATTCCCGGACTATGCGGTGACGCCGCCCGGCCAGCGCAGCCAGTACGGGCCGGTGGTCTACCTCGAACCCTTCGCCGGCCGCAACCTGCAGGCTTTCGGTTATGACGGCCTGTCCGAGCCGGTGCGCCGCGCCGCGTTCGAACAGGCGCGCGATTCCGGGCTGCCGACCATGACGGGCAAGCTGCTGCTCAAGCAGGAATCCGCCGATCCGGTGCAGGCCGGCTTCATCATCGCGCTGCCGATCTACCAGAACGGGGTCGGCCGCTACACGCTGATCCAGCGCCGCAGCGCCCTGAAAGGCTGGGTCTATGCACCGTTCCGCATGGGCGACGTGATGGCTGCGCTGGGCCACGATGCCTTGCGCGGCCTCGACGTGGAAGTCTACGACAGCGAAGAACCGAACGCCATGACGCGCATGTTCGACAGCGCGCCCACGGCCATGGCTGCGGAGGGGCGGCATCACGCGCTGCAGCGCATCAGCCTGGCCGGGCGGCGCTGGACCCTGCATATCAGCGCGCTGCCCAAAGCGAACGGCGTGCTGTCGGACAAGCCGCGCACCATCGCCATCGGCGGCCTGCTGATCAGCGCCTTGCTGGCGCTGCTGGCCTACGTGCTGGCGGAAAGCCGGCAACGGCTGCGCATCGCGCTCGAGCACAGCAGCCGCATGGGCGACGAACTGCGGGAAGGCCAGGAAACCCTGCTGGCCATGGCGGAGCATGCGCAGGGCAGCCAGGCGGTGCTGCGCTGCATCCTCGATTCCACCGTGGACGGCATCCTGGTCGACAACTACAGCGGCACCGTGCTGAACTCCAACCGGCGCTTCCGCCAGCTGTGGAATGTGCCGGAGCAGCTCGACTGGGAGAACGACGGCGCCATCCTGCTGGCCCATATGGCGAGCCAGCTGGAGCAGCCCGACGCCTTCCTGCAGGCCAGCGCCCGCCCCGGGCCGGATGACGAGGACAGCCACAGCCAGCTGCAGATGCGCGATGGCCGGGTGCTGGAAGTGACCACGCGCCCGCTGCGCCTGGGCAGCGAGCCGGCGCGGCTCTGGTCTTTCCGCGACATCACCGAACGCACCATGAACGAGCGGCGCGAAGAAGGGCGCCACCAGGTGCTGGAGCTGCTGGCCGCCGGCGCGCCGCAGCAGGACGTGCTGGACAGCCTGATGCGCGGCATCGAAGCGGTCAATCCCGGCATGATCTGCAGCCTGATGCTGCTCGACGAAGAAGCGAAGCACCTGATCCTGTCCGCCGGCCCCAGCCTGCCGGCCTTTTTCAGGCAAGCCATCGACGGCTTGCCGGTCGGCTTTGGCAACGGCTCCTGCGGCAAGGCGGTCACCAGCAACAGCCGCGTGATCGTGGAAGACATCGCCAGCGACCCGCTCTGGGCGCCCTACCGTGAAATGGCCTTGCGCGCCGGGCTGGGCGCCTGCTGGTCGGAACCGGTGCATGGCGCCAACGGCAAAGTGCTGGGCGCTTTCGCCATCTACCACCGGCAGCCGCAGCGCCCCAGCGTGGCGCAACTGGTCCTGATCGACCAGGCGGCCAGCCTGGCCGGCATCGCGGTGGAGCAGGCGCGCGCCGGCGAAGCGTTGCGCGCGGGCGAAGCGCGCTTCCGCAGCCTGTACGACCATGCGCCGGTGGCCCTGTGGCAGCAGGACTGGTCGGCCGTGCGCGCGGCCTTGCAGGAGCTGCTGGAATCGGGCGTGGAAGACGTGGCGCAATGGCTGCAGGTCAATCCCAGCCAGCTGCAGCGCCTGGCCGGCCTGGTGCGCATCACCGACGTCAACACCGCCGCGCTGGCCCAGGTGGGCGCCGATCCGGCCTGCAAACAGCCAGGACAGCTTAGCCTGGCGCAGAATTTTGCGCCGTCGGCCATGCAGGAATTCGGGCGCGCGCTGCTGGCGCTGGAGCAGGGCGCGCAACTGTTCCAGTGCGAGGGCAATTTCCTGCGCCTGGACGGGGTCGAGCGGCAGAACGAGCTGACGCTGCTGCTGATGCCGGGCCACGAGCACGCGCTGGACTTCGTGATCGTGTCCACCATCGACATCACGGAGCGCAAGCGCCTGAACGAAGAACTGGTGCAACTGGCCACCACCGACTTCCTGACCGGGCTGCCGAACCGGCGCGAATTCATGGCGCGCCTGGAAGACGAGCAGGCCCGCCTGCAGCGCGACGTCGGCGGCCGCGCCGCCGTGCTGATGCTGGACATCGACTACTTCAAGGACATCAACGACGCCCATGGCCACGACTGGGGCGATGCCGTGCTGCGCCACCTGGCGGAGCTGATGCGCGATTCCCAGCGCAAGATCGACATGCTGGGCCGCGTGGGCGGCGAGGAATTTGCCTTCCTGCTGCCGGGCGCCGACCTGGAAGCGGCCCGCTCGTTTGCCGAGCGCCTGCGCCAGCGCATTGCCGACACCCCGATGGGGCGCAACGGCAGCAGCATCGCGATCACGGTCAGCATCGGCATCGCCAGCATGGCGCCGGCCGACCGCAGCGGCGATGCGGCCCTGGTGCGCGCCGACCACGCCCTGTATCGCGCCAAGCGCGCCGGGCGCAACCGCGTGGAAGGCTGATCAGTCGGGGCGCATGCGCAGCTGCTCGACCTTGTCGCCCTTGCCCAGGCTGAGGTCGACCAGCAAGGCGCCGCTGGTGTAGTTCAGGCGGTAGCTGTATTTGCGCACCTCGCCATCGGTGCTGCGCGCCAGCGCTTCCACCTTGCGCAGCGGGCCCCATTCCTGCAGGTCCTCGGCCACCATGGCGAGGAATTCCGGCGGCAGGTTGCCGGCCACCTTGTCGCTCAGGCCTTCCGGCAGCTTGCGTTCGGCGATGCTGGCGAACATGGCGCGCACACGCTCGGCCACCGCCGGTTCGGTTTCCGCAATTGCCGGCTTGGGCTGGACGGCCAGTGCCGGCAGGTAATGCGCTGCAACGATGTCGCCCAGCTTGCCGGGGCGCGCACTGGCCGAATTGGCCAGCACCACCACCGACAGCTTGTCGTCCACGAAGCGGTACAACTGCGAACGGAAGCCTTGCCATGCGCCGCCATGGGCAATGGCGCGGTGGCCGTTGCGCTGGAACAGTTGCCAGCCGTAGCCGTACTCAGTGGCGCTGCCGTCGTTCAGCCTGGCCGGTGTCCAGCTGGCATTGCGCACGCTGGCCGGCAGCACTTTATCGCCGTACAGCGCCAGGTCCCATTTCGCCAGGTCGCGCGCGGTCAGGTACAGGCTGCCGTCGGCCGTGGTGTTCAGGCGCGGCGCCACCCAGGACTGGTTCACCAGCTTGCCGCCCTTGCGTTCATAGCCGCGCGCCCGGTGCGGCACAATGTCGGCTTCGCTGATGATGCGGGTGCCCATGTCGAGCGGAGCGAAGATGCGCTCGCGCAGCTGGTCGCCATAGAACTTGCCGCCGGCCTTGTTGCAAATGAAGCCGAGCAGGTGATAGCCCATGTTCGAGTAAGACCATTTTTCGCCCGGTGCAAACAGCACGGGGATCTCCGCTTCCAGCGCGATCAGTTCTTCTTCCGTGTAATCCTTCGTGAGGTCCAGCTTGGCGTAGGGATCGCCCAGGCCCGAGGTATGCGACAGCAGGTGGCGGATGGTGATGCCTTCCCAGGACTTGGGCGTGTTGGCCAGGTGTTTCGAAATCGGGTCGTCCAGCGACAGCTTGCCGTCTTGTGCCAGCAGCATCACCAGCGCGGCGGTGAAGGTCTTGCCGATCGAGCCGGACTGGAACACGGTGGCAGGCGTGACCTTGACGTTGTTTTCCAGGTCGGCCAGGCCGTAGCCCTGTTCGCGGATGATCTTGCCGTCCTTCACGACAGCGATGGAAACGCCGGGGATATGGCTGCGTTTCATCTCCGCCAGGATGGCGTCGTCAAGTTTGTCGGCGAAGGCGGAAGCAGGGAAGGCGAAGGCGAGGGACAGCAGCAGGAGGGTCGGGCGCATGAATGCAATTCCTTGAGTTGCCAAAATTGCATTCTAGCACCCGGCCCAGGCGAATCAGGCAGGGGAATGTTCCAGGGCCGGCGCAGCAGGTTCGGCAGGCTTGCGCTGGCGGCGTTTCACCAGCCAGTAGATGAAGAACGGGATCATCAGCGGCAGCAGCAGCGGCGACACGGCGGCCATGGTCACCACGGCAGCCAGTGCCAGGGACAGGATCACGATCACGCCGACACCGGCCATGACCACGGCGACAATGGCTGCCACGAAGACCATCACCACCGCCACCACGGCGAACACGCCGCCGGCCAGCACGGTACCGAACAAGGCGCCCAGCGGCCCGTCATAGTCCGTGTCGCCGATCGTGACGACCATGTCGCTGGCGTCGATGGAGATCCAGGCTGCCAGCATGCAGAAGAACAGCAGGACCAGGGACAGGGCAAATACCTTTTTCATGATGGGCCTCTTGGCGTTGAACATGGTGTCACTGTAGGCCTGGCGCCGTGCCCCGGCCATCGGATTGCGACGAACGGTGGAATTTGGATGATGAATGGAAAAAGTCCCGGATTGCGCCTTGAATTGATTAACTGTTTGCCTATACTGAATATCCGATCTCTGAGATGGAGGGGAATATGGCTTGGCTAGTAAGAGACGGGAGCCAATCGTTGCTCCTGGGAATCGACAGCGAACCGCGCCAGCGCAGCGCAACTTCATGGTTCGGCGGCGGCCCCAAAGGCCCGCCTTCCGCGCCACCGACGATTCCACCAATCATCATCAATCCCTTCAAATACCAGACGCCGGACCCGGCCATTGATCCGCGCATCACGCCGATCGGCCCGCCGGTCCTGCCGCCGCGACGGCCTGCCATGTCGCTGCATTGATCTGGCACAAACATCGCATTGCTGATACGGCCCGCGCACAACGCGGGCTTTGTTTTCCGCTGGCTAGCCCGGGCGCCTCCTGCTATATTTCCCAGACGCATCTAACCTTGGGAATGAGATGGAAAGCCGTCTGCGCCGCCTGGAGGCCGTCCAGGAAATCCTGCTGGAAATTGGCAAGCTGTCCAATAGCTGCACCGATATCACGGTTTTCCTGCAATCCGTGCACGCGGCCCTGGGCCGCATCATGTACGCCTCCAACTTCTATGTTGCCCTGAGCGACCGCGATGCGCCCGGCAATGCCGTGCGTTTCGTCTACTTTGTCGACGAGGTGGATGACCATCCTTACAAGGACCAGCTGGTGCAACTGGCCACGCCCGACCAGTCGCCCACCGCCTGGGTGATCCTGAACAAGCAGCGCCTGGTGATGACGGGCGACGAGCATCGCGCCCGCGAAGAAAACGAGGTATTCGGGGTCGGCACCATCGCCGAGCACTGGGTGGGCTGTCCGCTGCTGGACCAGGATCATGAGGTGCTCGGCGCCATGGTGATCCAGAGTTACGACAAGGAACATACCTACAGTGAGGAAGACCAGGCCCTGTTCGCGCAGATCGCCAACCACGTGTCGAGCGCCCTGCAAGGCTTGCAGAGCATGGACCGGCTGGAACGCGCCGTGCGCGAGCGCACCCTGGAACTGGAGCGCGAAGTGGCCGAACGCAGCAAGGCCGAACGGCTGCAGCGCGCCCTGTACGAGATTGCCAGCCTGTCGGCTTCCGCTTCCGCCGAATCGGACGCCAAGGTGCTGTACGCCCGCCTGCACGAGATCGTCGGCAGCCTGATCACCGCCCGCAATTTCCTGATCGCGCTCTACCATCCCAAGCGTGACGAAATCTCGATCCCTTACTTCGTCGACGAGAAGGACCTGGAAGCGCCGGTCAAGCGCTTCGAATACGGCATCGGCATGAGCTCCTTCGTGCTGAAGAAGCGCCAGCCCATGCTGCTGGACGGACCGGGCTTCGCGGCCCTGATGGCCAGCGGCGAAATCAACGAACCGCTGGGCAACCAGGGCATTGCCAGCTGGATGGGCTGCCCGATGATGGTGGGCGAGCAGGCGCTGGGCGTGATCATCGTGCAAAGCTACGACGCATCGGTGGTGTACACCCAGGCCGAGCTGGATATCCTGGCCTACGTCGCCAATCACACGGCCGCCGCCATCGCACGCACCCGCGCCGACCTGGCGATCCGCCGCGCCAAGGCAGAATTGGAAGAGCAGAATACCGCACTGGCCACCGCGCTGACGCAATTGCAGACCGCGCAATCGGAACTGGTGCGGCAGGAAAAACTCGCCTCGTTGGGCCGCCTGGTGGCCGGCGTGGCGCACGAGATCAACACCCCGCTTGGCATCTGCGTCACCGCCACCAGCCACCTGGTGGAAGAACTGCGCCTGTGCCGCCTCGACCTGGCCGAAGGCACGCTCGATGAAGACGGCTTGAACCAGTTCTTCGACACCGTCGACCAGTCGCTCAAGATCATGACCACCAACACCCAACGCGCTGCCGCGCTGGTGCGCAGCTTCAAGCAGGTGGCGGTGGACCAGTCTTCCGACAATATCCGCCACTTCAACCTGCGCAAATACCTGGACGAAGTGCTGCTGTCGCTGCAGCCCAAGCTGAAAGGCAAGCCGATCGCCGTCAACGTCGAATGCCCGCCGGACATCCACTGCGAAAGCTTCCCCGGCGCCGTCTCGCAGATCGTCACCAATATGGTGGTGAACTCGCTGGTGCACGGCTTTGAAGAGGGGCAGAAGGGCACCATCCGCATCACCGGCAAGCTGGAAGGCGACCATGTGCTGTTCGACTACAGCGACGATGGCGTCGGCATGGATTCCACCACGCTGCAGCAGCTGTTCGATCCCTTCTTCACCACCAAGCGCGGCTCCGGCGGCAGCGGCCTGGGCGCGCACATCCTGTACAACCTGGTGACCGGCCCGCTGGGCGGCACGGTGAAAGTGGTCAGTTCGCCCGGCATGGGCCTGCATTACCACCTGCGCTTCCCGCGCGACCAGCGCAAGCAGTCCGCATGAACGGCGTGCTTCGCAACCTGGCCGGCGCGGTGCTGGCAGCGAGCCTGTGTTCGGCCGCCTATGCTGCGCCGTTCTCCGACCAGCCGCGCAGCTATCCCTTTACTGGCAACGGCGGCGATGGGGCAATCGCACGCTTCCCCTGGATTGTGGGCGGGCCGCCGGGTGCGGCGGAGCGTATCAACAGCTATCTGCACGATGCATATTTCCAGACGTTGCCGACTCCTGACCCAAAGGAAACCAGGGTTAAAGTCTTCGACGGCATGGTTACGGTTGAATCGCAGGGCATCAAGCCGATGAACGGCGGGCGCATGGTGCGCGTCAGCGTGGAAGAGGAAGGGTGAGGGGCCTATTGCAGCACCGGTACCAGTACCTTCGACTTTGACGCCGCAAGCGGCCGCCCCATTTCCGCGCTGGACCTGACCGTGCCGGAGGCCAAACCCAGGCTGCAACCGAAGGCGCACAAGGCGCACATCGCGGAAATCGAAAAATTCGTCGCAGCGCTGAAGCGCGATTTGCGCAAGAGCGGCCCCGGCAAGGCGCGGCTGCAGGAGCAGCTTGAGTTGTACGAAATGTGCCTTGATCAGCGCGAGGAGGCAGACAAGGATTACAGCTCCCTCCTCGTCGCCGAGAACAGCCTGGTGGTATCGTTCGGCGAATGCGCCAGCCATTCGGCCCGCGCGCTTGATGATCTTGGAAGTTTCTCTTATGTCGTCAAAGGGGAGGCCATGCGCCCCTACCTGAACCCATACGGGCGCCGGGTTCTGCTCGGTGAAGGACTGGGCGAGGCGCCGCCAATCAACAAATCGGGCCAGCTGTTCAAGGGAACCATCAACGGCAAGCTTCCCGTCACGCTATTCCTTGGCGCCAGCAGCTACCTGGGGGAAAAGCCGTTTGAGAGAGCGCATTACTACTACGATAAATACCGCCAGCTGATTGACCTTGGCGTGCAGCGTCAAGGCGACACGTTCACGCTGACAGAGCGCGACAAGGACGGCAAGGAGACGGCGCAGATCACACTTAAACTGAATGGCGCGCGCCTGTCGGGCGAGTGGCGCTCCGGCGCCAAACGCATGCCGATGGAATTGACTGCCTATTGAGATGAAGACAGCGATCTACCTGCTGGCTGCGCTCGTACCGGCTTGCGCCCATGCGGAAATGCGCGGCGCATGGGAAGGCACGATTGGCCGCAACAAAGTCATGGCCTGCCTGGGCGGCGAAGATTTCGACGGCACCTACTATTATCGCCGCCATCTGGGCCTGATACGCTTGGCCCACGCCGGCAAACCCGGCGAGTGGAATGAGGAGTTGGACGGCAAGCGCTCAGGTTACTGGCGCCTGGAGCAGACCGCGGATGGTACGTTGGCAGGGACCTGGAGCAAGCCGGGCGCCAAGGCTACACCGATTCGGCTCGCGCGGCCGGCGGGCGGCGAGACTTCCTGTGATGGCGACGCCTTCAATTCGCCCCTGGAAAAAGAGCTCGTCATTGTCCGCGGCGAGGGTGAGTTTTCCGGGCGCCGTTACGCGGCCCTTTATACAGATGGCGGCAGCCCGGACATCGGTCCGTTCCACGCAATTCAACTGCTGGAAAAAGGCGTGGCAATGGATGCCATCAACTACGCGCTGAAGGGCGGCTTCCCATTCGATAAGGCCAGCCTGTACCAATGCCGGCGCAATGCCCTGGAGAGCTTTGGCAGTATCGGCAATACCTCCATGGAACAGAAGATCGTATTCTGGAACAGGCACCTGTTTTCAGTGGCGATCGATAGCAGCGACAACTGCGGCGGCGCGCACCCCAACGAAGGATCGGTCCACAGGACCTGGGATACGACAACAGGCAAGGAACTCGATACCAAATACTGGTTCAGGAATGCCGCGCAAGAAGGCTTGCCTGCGCAAGTAAAACGCATCGTGCTGGCAAAGGCGCAGGGAAGCGCCGATCAAAGCTGCGCCGAGGAGCTGGAAAACCACAACTACTTCCAGGTTTATCCGTCCGAAAAAGGGCTGATGTTTTTCACCGGATTCAACTTCGCCTCCAGGGCCTGCGATGAAGAGATCGCGGTCCCCTACGGCGAAATCCTGAAGCAACTGACGCCCGAGGCCAGGGCGGCCCTGGGCAGGCAATAAACCTCAGTCAGGGAAGCGCTCGTTGATCGCAAGCGCCTTGTCCATATTGGCGATCAGCAGTTCGACGAATTTCGGGTCGAGGTGCTTGCCCGCCACTTCGCGCATATGCGCCACCACCTGCTCGACCGGCCAGGCGTCCTTGTAGCAGCGCTTGTGCATCAGGGCGTCGAACACGTCGGCCACCGCCACGATGCGGGCGTATTCGTGGATATCGTGGCCCTTCAGGCCCTGCGGGTAGCCGCTGCCGTCGAACTTCTCGTGGTGCTGGTGGGCGATCACGGCAGCCGCCTTCAGGATCGGGCGCTGCGAGCCGTCCAGGATCGACAGGCCAACCGTCGGGTGCTGCTTCATGATTTCCCACTCGGCCGCATCGAGCTTGCCCGGTTTGAGCAGCACCGAATCGGGGGTGGCGATCTTGCCGATATCGTGCATCGGCGCTGCGTGTTTCAGCACGGCGGTTTCATCTTCCGGCATGCCGGACGCGCTGGCCAGCAGGTGGCAGAATTCGGCCATGCGCCGCACGTGGTTGCCCGCTTCGTTGGAGCGCGATTCGACCACGTCGCCCAGGCGCATGATCAGCTCCGCCTGGGTGTCGGTGATTTCCTGCGTCAGCAGGATATTGTCGAAGGCGATCGCCACGCCGCTGCAGAAAATCTCCAGCAGCTTCTGGTCGATCTCGGAAATCTCCTCCACGCCTTTCAGCACCAGCAGCGAAGCCTTGCCGCTGCTGTTCGGGAAATAGCCGACGAAGGTGTCGCCCGTCATGCGCGAGATGCGGTTGCGCTCAGCGTCCTTGAGCTGGGCCAGCAACTCCGGCGTCAGCAGGCTGTCTTCGTCCTGGCCGATCTGGGCCAGCACTTCGTAATCGGTTTCGCCGCTGACGGCGCTGGCGCCGCGCAGGCGCACCAGCATGCTCTGCTCCAGGCGCAACAGCGCCACCACCTGCTGCAGCAAGCCGTTGGCAAAGTCCTTCAGGTTGCGCGCCTGGAAGATGTGGGCCGAGGCGGCGATCACGCGTTCCAGGCCTTCGCGGTAATGCATCTGCTGCTGGCGCGCTTCCTCCACCTTCATGATGTCGCGGTAGGCGCGCAGGGCGGCAAAGGTGGTGGTAAACAGCTTGGTGCGATCGAGCTCGGTCTTTTCCTTGTAGTCGTTGATGTCGTAATTGACGATCACGCGTTCTTCCGGCGCCTGGCCCGGCTGGCCGGTGCGCAGCACGATGCGGGTGAACTGGTTGTCGAGGTCTTCGCGCATCCAGCGCGCCACTTCCAGGCCCGAGTCTTCGCGCTCCATCACCACGTCGAGGAAGACCAGGGCGATGTCCTTTTCTTTTGCCAGCACTTCCTTGGCTTCGGCGCCGCTGTAAGCGTGGAGGAAGGCCAGGCCGCGGCCTTCCAGGCGGAAGCGGCTCAGCGTGAGCTTGGTGATGTCGTGGATATCGGGCTCATCATCGACCAGCAGGATGCGCCACGGCGCGAGTTTTGGCGTAGCAGCAGACAAGAAAGACATATTGGCAGATTCCAAAATGTGACACACAGTCCTGGATGATGCGCAATTTTTAGGCGCATCAAAATGATTGTAGTCCTACCCATTGTTATTAACAACAGGCAATACTGGATGAGCTAGATCTTTACAACATCGACTGCGTCGCCGTAACGCTTTTGGCAGCGTTCGCACCAGAAAGTGCGGCGCTGGGTGAGCCCGAGATGGGCCCGCTGCAGCTGGATATGACAGCGCGGACATTCGCGGCGGTTGTGTACCTGCCAATGTTTCTTCAGTTCGAATGCCAGCTTCCAGGTTTTGAATTCAAAGCTGTACTGGCGCGCCTGCTTCACTAATTCCCGTAACTTTCCCTGTGGCAATTTATTTACCGTAGAGAGAGGATGCATGTGCAAACGAAACAATACTTCGTTTTTAATAATGTTGCCCACCCCAGCAAAGATACTCTGGTCGAGTAAAACATCGCACACGAATCGCTCGGGCTGTTCCCGCAGTTTTTTCAGCGCAAGGCGGGGACTCCAGTGCTCCGACATGACGTCGCTGCGCCAGTCGTACGCCTGGTCCAGTTCGCCTTCAACCAGCTTGATCGAGCAGGTATAGAAGTTCAGTTCGCCGCCTTCTTCAAATTGCAGCGACAACCGCGGTTCAGCGCCTTCCTTGCGCTCGTCGATGCGGTAGCTGCCGAACATCAGGAAATGTACGCGCAGCGTGTACAGCGGCAGTTCGATCAGGAAATGCTTGCCCCAGCTGCGCAGCGAGAGGACAGGCTGGCCTGGCAGCTCGTCGAAGGGAACGAGCTTGCTGTTGCCGCTGGCAGTGGCAATGGTGCGGCCTTCGAACGCGCGCACCTGTTCGCTGAGGATGACGATCGACGGGCCTTCGGGCATGGCACACCTCCTTTCCGCCAGCATCGCCGCAGCGGCGCCGAGCCGCCGTGCGCGCACGCACCAATTGCTATACTCGCTGGCATGCTGATACGACACACGACAGAACAAGACTGGACCATTCTCAAAGAACTGCGTCTTGCCGCGCTGCTCGATGCACCAACGGCCTTTGCTGTCACGCACGCCAGCGCCGCAGCAAACCCAGATGCCCAATGGCGCGACCGTGCCGCCGGACGCGGGCCGGCCACCTACCTGCTGGCCTTCGATGGCGACGCGCCGGTCGGCATGGTGGGCGGCGTGCCAAGCGCAGCGCAGGAATTCAACCTGATTGCCATGTGGGTCAAGCCGGCGCAGCGCGGCAGCGGCGCAGCGGCCGCGCTGGTGGAGGCGATGAAGGCGCATGCGCAAGCGCAGGGACACCAGCGTGTGGTGCTGGACGTGGCGCCGGAAAACCGGCGCGCCGCGGCCTTTTACACCAGGCGGGACTTCCGCTTCCTGCCGCATTGGGAAGCGCTGGAGAGCCATCCCCATATCCAGCTGCAGAAGATGGAGTGGCGCGCCGGCGAAAGCTGACCCGGGAGCGCCTTTCGTTTGCAGCGCGCAATCGGATAGTCACAATGTTGTCATTTTCGCTTCCTAGAATGGCGGGCAGTTTCAACTCCCCCACTTTTGGAAAGCGTCATGGAAAACAAAATCGATCACGACGATATCGGCTACAACGATACCCCGAACGAGCACTTCAGCGAAATCCTCGACAAGCGCATCAGCCGCCGTAACCTGTTGCGCGGCTCGGTCGCGTCGGCCATCTCCGTGATGATGGGCTCGGCAACGCTGACCGCCTGCGGCGGCGGCGACGATGCGCCGGTGGTCACCAAGCCTGAGACCCCGGTGCCGGCTGAAAAGCTGCTGGGCTTTACGGCCGTGGGCAAGAGCCTGGCTGACCTGGTCACCGTGCCGGCCGGCTATACCGCGACCGTGATTTACGCGCTGGGCGATCCGCTGACCGCTTCCGCCACCGCCTTCAAGAACGATGGCAGCGATGCCGACTTCGACAACCGCGCCGGCGACCACCACGACGGCATGGAGTTCTTCGGCCTGGACAGCGCCGGCAAGCCTTCGGCCAGCGGCAACGACCGCGGCCTGCTGGCCATCAACCACGAAGCCACCACCAATGAAAAGCTGGCTTCCTTCTTCATCCACGCCAACGGCGGCACCAACACCCTGCCGCGCCCGGCTGCGGAAATCGACCGCGAAACCGCGCTGCACGGCATCTCCGTGGTGGAAGTGCGCAAGAACGCCGGCAAGTGGGAATACGTCAAGGATTCGGCGTTCAACCGCCGCGTCACCTGCCTGACCGACTGCGACCTCAGCGGCCCGGTGAAAGGCAATGCGCTGGTGAAGACCAAGTACTCGCCGGACGGCAGCAAGATCCGCGGCACCCTGAACAACTGCGGCACCGGCCGCACCCCATGGGGTTCCTTCGTCTCCGGTGAAGAGAACTGGAGCGGTTACTTCACCCGCAGCGCCACCGACGATGCAGCGCGCGGCAATGACAAGAGCGTCGCTGCGCTCAAGCGCTACGGCCGCAACCAGGGCGCCGCTTCGCGCCACGGCTGGGAATCGGGCGGCGCCGACGACAAGTACGCGCGCTGGAATAACTCCAAGCTGGGCGCTTCGCTGGATGGCAGCGACGACTACCGCAACGAAATGAACGGCATGGGCTATATCGTGGAAGCCGATCCGTACAACAAGAGCAAGAACCTGCGCAAGCGCACCGCGCTGGGCCGCTATGCGCACGAAAGCGCCGCCTTCGGCAAGACCGTGGCCGGCCAGCCGCTGGCCGTGTACATGGGCGACGATTCGCGCAACGAGTACATCTACAAATTCGTCTCCACCGCCACCTGGAGCGATGCCGATGCGAACCCGGCCGACCTGCTGGCCACGGGCGACAAATACCTGGACTCGGGCAAGCTGTTCGTGGCCAAGTTTGCCGCTGACGGCACTGGTTCGTGGATCGAGCTGAACATCAGCAACGCTGCCATCGCCGCCTACGCGACCTACAAATTCGCCGACCAGGCCGACGTGCTGGTCAATGCCCGCCTGGCGGCCGACGCCGTGGGCGCGACCAAGATGGACCGTCCGGAATGGTGCTCGGTCAACCCCGCCAATGGCGAGGTCTACTTCACCCTCACCAACAACAGCGCCCGCACCGCACCGGACGGCCCCAATCCGCGCACTTATGAGGACATGAAGGGCACGTCCAAGCAGACCGGCAACGTCAATGGCCACATCCTGCGCGTCAAGGAAAAAGACGGCAACGCTTCCGCCGCCTTTACCTGGGACGTTTACCTGTTCGGCGCCCAGTCCGATGCCAACCCGAGCCTGGTCAACCTGTCCAGCCTGACTGCCGACCAGGACTTCTCCAGCCCGGACGGCCTGGCCTTCTCGCGGTCCACCGGCATCTGCTGGATCCAGACCGACGACGGCGCTTATACCGATGTCACCAACTGCATGATGCTGGCCGGCCTGCCGGGTCAGGTGGGCGACGGCAAGAAAGTCACGCTGGCGTACGGCGCCACCAATGTCGACACCTTCGTCGGCAAGACCCCGACCGCCGACACACTGAAGCGCTTCCTGGTCGGCCCGGTCGATTGCGAACTGACCGGCATCACCGAAACGCCGGATGGCAAGACGCTGTTCGTCAACATCCAGCACCCGGGCGAGGGCACGGCCAACGCCAATATTGCCGACCCGACCAAATACACCAGCCAGTGGCCAAGCAATGCCGGCTACGGCGTGGGCAAGCGCCCGCGCTCGGCCACCATCGCCATCACCAAGAACGACGGCGGCCGCATCGGTAGCTGATTGTAAAAAGTTGTCTGAAAAATGGGGTACGTCCCCATTTAATCTGGGCCGGAGGTATCCGGCCCGTTTTTTTTGTCAGGAATTGTTTCAATGACAGCAGGAGCGGGGGCGAGGAGTATATTGAAGGCTATCTAGGAAAGGAAACCGATCATGAAACGCCAAACTCGCTTCTGGATTGCCGCCGCTCTGCTGCTGGCGGCGGCCGGCGCCGCTTCGGCGGGCGGGGTGACCGTCAAGTACCAGGACCCGGACAAATTTACCGACGTGCCGTTCTGGGAACAGGACCGTGACCAGGTGCTGAAGGAATTGACCACCCATTTCGAAGCCCTGGCCAGGCAATTGCCTGCCAACCAGCAACTGTCGATTACCGTCACCGACATCGACCTGGCCGGCCGCGTTGAACCGCGCCGCCGCTCCCTGCATGACTTGCGCATCCTGCGCGGCGGGGCGGACTGGCCGATGATGGAACTGAACTATAGGCTGGAACAGGATGGCAAGGTGATTGCCAGCGGTACCGACCGCCTCAGCAATATGATGTACCTGGAGCGCCTGAACCGTTATGCCGGCGGGGATTCGCTGCGTTATGAAAAGCCGATGGTCGACGAGTGGTTCAAGAAAAACTTTGGTGCGCCGACCCAGCTCAGCAGCAAGTGATGCGCTGCTTCAGTAATCCAGCTCAGTCGATCCAGTTCACGCGGCTGAACTTGGCGCGGAAGTCGTCCGGCATCGGCACCACCTGGCTGTGGCTGTAGTTGTAAAACACGAAGCCTTGCTTGGCCATGGCCACCAACGTGCCATCGGCCGGGCGGGTGATGCGGAAGATGACGTCGCCGCCATACTTGTTGAAATCCATCACGCCCACTTCGAACAGCAGCTGGTCGCGCGCGTGCGCTTCGGCGCGGTAGGTGGTGGCCAGGTCGGTGACGATGATGCCGGTGCCGTCGGCTTCGGTTTCCTGCACGCCGAACTCGAACAGGAAGCGCGCCCGCGCTTCCGAGATCATGGAGATCATCGAATCGTTGCCGAGGTGGTTGGCGGCGTTGATGTCGGTGACGCGTACCGTCAGCTGGGTCGAAAAGCAGAATTGATCTTCGGGAAACGCAAGCGTCAGTCTGGCCATGTCTTTCGCGGGCAAGTGGGAAAGCGCACATTGTAGCGCGCCTTCGCCACGCGCAGCGGGCCGCTACGGTTTGCGGATGATCTGGTACACCTTGCCTGACTCGCTCAGCATGTACAGTTCGCCCGCCGCATCCTGGCCGAAGCCCGGAACTTGGCCGATGTCGCCCACAGCCCAGTCCTTGCTTTCGCTGACCGCGCCGTTGGCATACAGGAAGCTCTTCAGGAAGCCCTTGCAATAATCCGAATACAGGTAGCGCCCGGCAAGCTCGGGCAAGGCCGTGCCGCGGTAGACAAAGCCGCCGGTGATGGAACAGCCGTTGGCATTGTTGCTGCCGTGGTCGTACTCGAACACGGGCAAGGTCAGTCCTTGCTGGGAGCAGGTGGCAGCGTTGTAGCAGCTGCTGCCTTCCATCGTGTTCCAGCCGTAATTGATCGGCTTGGCGCCAGTTGCCACCACGTCGACTTCTTCCTTCAAGGCCTGGCCGACGTCGGCAATGTAGAGCGCGGACGTGGTGTTGTCGAAGGCGAAGCGCCACGGGTTGCGCAAGCCGTAGGCCCAGATTTCGCCGCGCTTGCCGGCCTGGCCGACGAATGGGTTGTCGGCCGGCACGTTGTACAGCGGCGCAACGACGTTATCGACCTTCAGGCGCAGCAGCTTGCCCAGCAGGGAGTCGAGGTTTTGCGCATTGCCGCCGGGGTCGCCGATCCCGCCGCCGTCGCCGGTGCCGGCATACAGGTAGCCGTCGGCGCCGAAGGCCAGCATGCCGCCGTAATGGTTGGTGTAGGTCGGGTGCGGGATGGTGATGATGCGCTTGAGCGAGTTGGCATCGGCCACGTTGGCGTCGGCCGACACCTTCACTTCATCGATGGCGATATTGCTGAACTTGTCCGTGTAGTAGATGTAGAAGCGGCCGTTCTGGGCATAGCCCGGATGGAAGGCCATCGACAGCAGGCCGCCTTCGCCATCGGTGCTGATCAGGCCGGACAAGTCGAGGAAGGCAGTGCTGCGCAGGGTGCCGTCGCTGGACAGGATGCGGATGCGGCCCGGGCGCTCGACAATGAAGCGGCGCGTGTCGCCGGCCGGGGCGGTCAGCAAGACTGGAGTGCTGAGGCCGCTGGCCACTTCCTTCACCGCCAGCGCGAAGGCGGGCTTGGGCGGTTCCGGCGCTGGCGGCTCGGGTTGCGTGACAGGCGGGGAACTGCCGCCACCGCCGCCGCCGCAGGCTGCCAGCACTGCGGCCATCAGGGTTGCAGCCAGCGTGCTGGCTGGGGACAGGGCGGGGGCCGCAGTTGCGGGCCGGGAATTCAGGTCATCAGCCATCATTTCCTCCGGTTGGGTTAGCAGCCAACTGTAGGACTGCCCAACCGCGCCATCTGTGCGGGAACGCACTTACTGGTTTTCACTTAAAAACAGCAGGGTGTGGCCGTGCGCCTCGGCCGCGCTGCGCTGGTGGTAGCTGCTGCGGTGGTTGCAGTTGAAGCCGTGTTCGGCGTCCGGATACAGGTGGATGTCGACCTGTTCGTGTGCGCCGAAACGTTCGGCAACCTGGCGCACTGCCGCACGCGGGATGTGGGTGTCGCGCCCGCCAAAGTGCAGCAGCAGCGGGGCCCGGATGTCGTCGGCGCGCGCGAGGCAATCCTGGATGCCGCCGCCGTAATACGCTACCGCGTGCTCGGCGTGGCCGTTGGCCAGGGCCAGGTAAGCCATGCGGCCGCCCCAGCAATAGCCCAGCGCCGCCAGGCGGCCTTCGGCGCCGGGCATGGCGCGCAGCGCGGCGGCGGCGGCGCCGATATCGGCCTGGGCCTGCGCCACGTCGGCGCGCTGCATGCACTGGGCGGCGCGGCCCCAGTCCGCTTCGTCATAGCCGAACTCGAGGCGCTTGCCCTGGCGCCAGAACAGGTCGGGCGCCAGCACCACGTAGCCGTCGGCGGCATATTGCTCGGCCACGGCGCGGATGTGGGCGTTGACGCCGAAAATTTCCTGCAGTAAGAGCAGGGCGGGGCCGTGGCCGCTGCGCGGCAGGGCCAGGAAGGCGTCGAAGGCGCCGTCCGGACCCTGCACCGTGCTCCACTGGGTGCTGAGGTCCATCGCCTCAGCCGCCTTGCCGCGGCCGGGCCAGCGCCTGCAGGCAGGCGTCGAGGTCCTGGCGGGCGAAGGCCGACACGTTCTTGGCCACTTCGGCGCTGACCAGCTTGCGGGTCTGCTTGTCCAGGCTGTCGCGCAGCAAGCCCAGGAAGCGCGGCGCCGCCACCAGGGCCAGGTGCTGGAAACGGTTCTGGGCGGCGGCCGTGTCGAGCCGGTGCCCGATCTCGCGCGCGAACTGGCGCACCTCGTGCTGCACCGGTTCTTCCACCCGCGGCGCGGTGTGGCCGCGGCCTTCGGGGCCGAAATACTGGCCGTGGCCGTCGGAGGCCAGCTGGCGGTTGTCGGCGCGCCCCAGCGGGTTGGCCAGGTCTTCGATTTCTTCGGCCGGCAGCTGGCCGTCGCGCAGTAGGAAGATGCGGGCGTGGCTGCTATCAGCCACGACGATCCAGGTGTGCTCCATGGTCGCCTCCTCGTGGTGTGGACGGCCCAGTATAGGCCGCTGCCCGGGCGCCCGGCGCGCGTGAGCCGGGCGGAAAATGTTGCCCTATAGCATTAAGCGGCCGACCGTGCGAAAATGGTAAGCTCGCACGGCAGGGGGCCCGATGGACGATCCGATCACCGCAACGCAGCAACCGTTCCGCACCCGCACGGCGGTGCTGGCGCTGCTGTGCGGCTTTGGCCTGACCGGCGTCCTGTTTGCCGGCGTCAGCCGGCTGGAGGCGCAGCGCGCCCAGCTCGCGTTCGAGCAGCGGGTGCAGGCGCGCGCTTTCGTGCTGCGCGAAGGCATCGGCGGCGCCCTGGCCAGCCTGCATGCGGTCAACCAGCTGTTCGTGGCGCGCCCCGGCGCCAGCCGCGAAGAATTCCACCGTTTCGTCACGCCGCTGCTGGCGCGCCGGCCCTATGTGCTGGGCATCAGCTACCTGCGCTACATCGGGCACGGCGAGCGGCCCGCTTTCGAGGCGGCGCTGCAGGCGGTGCAGCCCGGCGCCACGGTGCGCGAGCTGCGCGAGGGCGTGGCCGTGCCGGCGGCCGTGCGGCCGCGCTACCGGGTCATCGATTACATCGAGCCGCTGGCCGGCAACGAGGCGGCGCTGGGCCTCGATACCCTGTTCCCCCTGCATGACGAAGCGGCGCGCCAGCGCGCCTATGCCAGCGGCCAGCCGGCGGCCGGGCCGCTGGTGCGGCTGGCGCAGCGCGGCGGCGGGCGCACGCGCCAGGGCGTGGTGGTGGCGATGCCCTTGTACGACGGCGCCGCGGCGGGCGCCGCGGTGATCGGCGAGACGGCCCTGACCCTGCAGCCGGGCGAGATGATCGAAAAGATCTTTGCCGGCGCGGGACCGGACGCCGCTGCGCTGGACTTGCAGGTGTACGCCAGTGCCAGCGCCGATCCGGCCGCCCTGGTGTACGACGCGCGGCCGGCGCCGTCGCAGGGCGGGCTGGCCGTGCCGGCCTGGCTGTACCCGGCGCGCACGGCGCCGCTGCAGCAGACGCTGGACGTGGCCGGCACACGCTGGCTGATGGTGGCCACGCCCGCTGCGCGCGTCCTGGCCGGCGAGCACCTGGCGTCGCTGGCGGCGCTGGTGCTGGGCCTGTTGACCACCGTGATCGGCTCGGCCTTCATCGATTCGCTCAAGCGCCGCAAGCTGGTGATCCAGCAGCGCGTGGCCACGCGCACGGCGGAACTGAAGGCCGCCAACCAGGCCTTGCTGCTGCGCCAGCGCGCCATCGAGTCGAGCACCAATGCGGTGATGATCACGGCGGCCGAAGCGCACAACCCGATCGTGTACGTGAACCCGGCCTACGAGCGCATCACCGGCTACCGCGCGGACGAAGCGCTGGGCAGCAGCCCGAGCGTGCTGTTTGGCGACGATCTCGACCAGGCCGGCATCGACGAGCTGCGCGCCGCCATCCGCGAGCAGCGCGACGGCCACGCCGTGCTGCGCTGCTACCGCAAGGACGGCACGCTGTACTGGAACGACGTGGTGATGTCGCCGGTGCGCGACGAGCAGGGCGTGGTGGTCAATTTCATCTCGATCCAGCACGACATCACGGCCATCAAGGCCTATGAATCGGAGCTCGAGCACAAGTCGACGCACGACGCGCTGACCGGCCTGCCCAACCGCGTGCTGCTGCAGGACCGGCTGGCGCAAACCATCCAGCACTCCGGGCGCAAGGGGCATGAACTGTGGCTGGTATCGATCGACCTCGACCGCTTCAAGTTCACCAACAGCCGCCTCGGTCACCAGGGCGGCGACCGCCTGCTGCAGATCGTGGCGGCGCGCCTGCAGGCGGCCGTGCGGCCGGTCGACACGGTGGCGCGCCTGGGCGGCGACGAATTTGCGCTGCTGCTGTTGCCGGAACGGGGCGGCCAGGCGCCGCGCGCCGAGCAGCTGCAGCGCGTGCTGGACAGCCTGGCGGCGCCGCTGGTGCTCGATGGCACGGAGCTGTTCCTGACTGCCAGCGCCGGCATTGCCGTGTTCCCGACCGACAGCAAGGAGCCGGGCGTATTGGCCGAGCGGGCCGACATCGCCATGTTCCGCGCCAAGGAGATGGGCGGCAACCAGTACCAGTTCTACACCGCGGCGCTGAACGAGCGCCTGGGCGAGCGGCTGCGCATCGAGAGCGCGCTGCGCACGGCGCTGGAGCGGCGCGAATTCGAGCTGCACTACCAGCCCCAGGTCGACAGCAGCAGCGGCCGCATCATGGGCATGGAAGCGCTGATCCGCTGGCGCCATCCGGAGATGGGCATGGTGGCGCCCAACCGCTTCATTCCGCTGGCCGAGGAAACCGGCCAGATCCTGGCTGTCGGCCACTGGGTGCTGCGCACCGCCTGCCGCCAGCTGCGCGACTGGCAGCGCGAGGGGCGCAAGCAGTTGCGCATCGCGGTCAACGTTTCGGCGCGCCAGCTGGCCGAACCGGATTTCGTGCAGGGCGTGGCGGACGTGCTGGCCGACACCGGCCTGGCGCCGCACTGCCTGGAGCTGGAACTGACCGAGAGCGCGGTGATGAACGACGTGGCGCACGCCATGGCCGTCATGCATGCCTTGAAGAAGCTTGGGGTGAAGCTGGCGATCGACGATTTCGGCACCGGCTATTCCTCGCTGGCGCACCTGAAGCGCTTCGAGATCGACGTGCTGAAGATCGACCAGACTTTCGTGCGCGACCTGACGGTCGATCCGGACGATGCCGCCATCGTCACCACCATCATCGCGCTGGCCGGCAACCTGGGGCTGGAAGTGATTTCGGAAGGGGTGGAAACGCAGGAACAGCTGGACTTCCTGCGCCGCCATGGCTGCCGCCACATGCAGGGCTACTTGTTCGGCCGGCCGCTGCCGGCGGCAGGCTTCCTCGCCCTGCTGGAGCAGGACGAGGCGGCGGCTAGCGCTTCACAAAGCTGAACGGGTCGCCTTTCTTCCAGGCCGGCATGGCCTTGCCGTTGGCTACTTCATAGCCCAGGTTCAGGGTGAACTGGGCTTGCTGCACCATGCCCGACAGGTCCCAGCTGGCGTGGTATTCGTCCTTGACGCTGTGGTAGTCGCCCTTGAACGCCACGATGCTGGCGGCCGAGGCATCGTGCGCATGTTCGAACTCGAAGTGGCCGTCGCCCGAGAACACGGCGGAACCGACGTTAAAGGCCGGTACGCCCGCCTTGGCGAACTGGAAGTGGTCGGCGCGGAAGTAGGCGCCCGACAGGTCGGGAATCGGCGGCGCCAGTTTCAGGCCCATCTGCCTGGCCACCTTGGCCGCACTGTCGGCCAGGGTGCTGCGCTCGGCGCCGGCGATGCCGATGTCCCTGGTGCGGCCGGCAAAATTCATCGAATCGAGGTTCAGGTCGGCCAGCGTGCGCTTGAGCGGGAAGGCCGGGTTGGCGACGTAGGCTTGCGCGCCATGCATGCCCACTTCCTCGGCGGCCGGCCACAGGAAGACCTGCGAGCGCTTGGCCGGCTTCTGCACGGCGGCGGCAGCCATCGCCAGCAGGGCGGCGGCGCCGGAGCCGTTGTCGATGGCGCCGTTGTAGATGCGGTCGGTGCCGTCGGCCGGGCCATCGGCCTTGCCCAGGTGGTCCCAGTGCGCCGAGTAGACCACCGCCTCCTCCTTCAGCTTGGGGTCGCTGCCGGGCACGATGCCGACCACGTTGAACTGCTCGACCTGGCGCACGCTGGAGCGGATTTCGCTGTGGGCGCTGATGTTCAGGGCCACCGGGCGGAAGTCGCGCCGTTCGGCGGCAGCGCGCAAGGCGTCCAGCTCGAAGCCGGCGGCCTTGAACAGGGTGCGCGTATAGTCCTCGGACAGCCAGCCTTCGACCAGGTTGCCGCCGCCGGGCGCGTGGAAGCGCTCCAGCGAGAAGCTGGTGGCAGGCACGTTCCAGCCGTAGGCGGCGGACGGCGTGGTGTGGATCAGCAGCGCGCCGGCGGCGCCGCGGCGCACGGCTTCCTCGTACTTGTACATCCAGCGGCCGTAATAGGTGTAGCCTTTGCCGGCAAAGCGGTTCGGTTCTTCGGCGGTGGGCTGCGGGTCGTTGACCATCATGACCAGGATCTTGCCCTTGACGTCGGCGTCCTTGTAGTCGTTCCAGTTTTCTTCGGGCGCGATGGCGCCGTAGCCGACGAACACCAGCGGCGCATCGAATATCACTTCGGCACGGCCGCTGCCGGTGCCGATCAGCACGTCCTCGCCCAGGCGCGGGGTAAGGGTGCTGGCGCCGGCGGCGAATGTGATCGAGCTGCCGGGCTGCAGGCGGGTGCCCTGGAATTTCACAGCCTGGCGGAAGGAGCCGTCGGCCAGCGGCTTCAGGCCGATGGCTGCGGCCTGGGTTTCCAGGTAGCGCACGGCCAGGTCGCCGCCGCGCTGGCCGGTGCCGCGGCCCTCGAGCAGGTCGTCGGCGAGGAAGGAAAGGTGGGCGCGCAGGGGCGCTTCCTTGACGGTGGGCGCTTGCTGCGCTGCGGCAGAAGCGGCCGCCAGCAGCAGGCTGGCCGGGATCAGGTACTTGGTATTCATGGCGGCGATCTTACCCCATAATGGAGCGCATTCTGGGCGTCGAAACAAAGGAGATACATGGAAGTCATTATCATCACCGGCGCATCCGACGGCATCGGAGCAGAAATGGCCCGCCGGCTGGCGCGCGCCCGGGGCAAGGACGTGGCGCTGGTGCTGGCCGCACGCAACGAGGCAGCCCTGCAGGCGGTGGCGGCGGACTGCGGCGGCGCCGGCGCGGCAACGCTGGTGGTGGCCACCGACGTGGCCCGGCAGGACCAGTGCCGCCACCTGGTGGCAGCCGCGGTGGAACGCTTTGGCCGCATCGACGCCCTGGTCAACAACGCCGGCCGCTCGGCCCACGCCCTGTTCGAGGAAGTGACGGACCTGGGCTGGTATGAAGACCTGATGAAAGTGAACCTGTGGGGCGCCATCTGGTGCACTCATGCCGCGTTGCCTTACCTGAAGGCGTCGCAGGGCAGGATCGTGGCCGTGTCGTCGCTGGCCGGGCTGGTTGGCGTGCCGGGGCGCACGGCCTACGGCGCCACCAAATTCGCCATGGCGGGCTTCTTCGAGGCGCTGCGGGCGGAAATGAAGCCGCATGGCGTGAGCGTGACCACCGCCTATCCGGGCGTGGTCGATACCCGGATCCGTTATCGGGGTTATAACGCTGCCGGCGGGGAACTGGGCAAGAGCAGCCTGCGCGAGGATGCGGCGATGCCGGTGGCGGAATGCGCGCAGCTGATTATCGATGGCATGGCGGGGCGCAAGCGCGAGGTGGTGATGACGGCCAAGGGCAAGCTGGGACGCTGGCTCAAGCTGCTGGCGCCGGGGTTGATCGAGAAAATGGCGCTGAATGCGCTGAAGGATGATGTGAAGCCGCACACTTAAAACCGGTAAAGCGGTGTCTGACCCGCAGGGTCAGACACCTGGCCTGCGGCGGCCGCTTGTTGGTGTCTGACCCCGTGGGTCGGACAACGGGGTGCCGGTTTAAAAGGGTAAAATAGCGCTTTCCGTCGCATCAGGCGATACAACAATAACCTCACGAGTGCCGCCATGTCTGACACCCTGTTTACCGATTTGAACCTCAGCGCCCCCATTTTGAAGGCGCTGAAAGAAGTGGGTTACGAAACCCCGTCCCCGATCCAGGCTTCCACCATCCCGCACCTGCTGGAAAACCGCGACGTGCTGGGCACCGCGCAAACCGGCACCGGCAAGACCGCCGCTTTTGCCCTGCCTATCCTGTCGCGCATCGACATCAAGCAGGCGGCGCCGCAGGCGCTGGTGCTGGCGCCGACCCGCGAACTGGCGATCCAGGTAGCCGAAGCCTTCCAGCGCTACGCCACCCACATCCCGAAATTCCACGTGTTGCCGATCTACGGCGGCCAGTCCTACGGCCCGCAGCTGCAGGCGCTGCGCCGCGGCGTGCACGTGGTGGTCGGCACCCCGGGCCGCGTCATCGACCACCTGGAAAAGGGCTCGCTCGACCTGTCGCAGCTGAAAACCCTGGTGCTGGACGAAGCGGACGAGATGCTGCGCATGGGCTTCATCGAGGACGTCGAGCGCATCCTGCAGGAAACCCCTGAATCGCGCCAGACCGCCCTGTTCTCGGCCACCATGCCGGCCCAGGTCAAGCGCATCGCCACCACCTACCTGAACGACCCGGCCGAAGTGATGGTGGCGGCCAAGACCACCACCAATACCAATATCCGCCAGCGCTACTGGCTGGTGTCCGGCATGCACAAGCTGGACGCGCTGACCCGTATCCTGGAAGCGGAGCCGTTCGACGGCATGATCATCTTCTCGCGCACCAAGATCGGCACCGAGGAACTGGCGGAGCGCCTGCAGGCGCGCGGCTTCTCGGCCGGCGCCATCAACGGCGACATGCAGCAGGCGGCGCGCGAACGCATCATCGGCCAGCTCAAGGACGGCAAGATCGACATCCTGGTCGCCACCGACGTGGCAGCGCGCGGCCTCGACGTCGAGCGCATCTCGCATGTTGTGAACTACGACGTGCCGTATGACCCGGAAAGCTACACCCACCGCATCGGTCGAACCGGCCGCGCGGGCCGCAGCGGCGAAGCTATCCTGTTCATCACGCCGCGCGAACGCAACCTGCTGAAACTGATCGAGCGCACCACGCGCCAGCCGGTCACGCCGATGACGCTGCCGACGCTGCAGGCGGTCAACGACGTTCGCATCAGCAAGTTCAAGGACCAGATCACCGACACCCTGGCGCAGGAGGGCTTGTCCTTCTTCGAAAACCTGGTGCGCGAATATGAGGCAGAACACAATATCCCGGCGGTGGAAGTGGCTGCCGCTCTGGCAATGATGGCCTGCGGCGGCAAGCCGCTGCTGCTGGATAAGTCGCGCGAAAAAGGCTGGCATGAAGACGGCGCGCCGCGCCAGGAAGGCCAGGGCCAGGGTCGTGACGGCCGCGAGCCGCGTGAACCGCGTGAGCCACGCGAGCCGCGCCCGAAGAAGGAGCGCATCGAGCGCGAGCCGGAGCAGGGCATGGCGACCTACCGCGTGGAAGTGGGCTACCAGCACGGCGTCAAGCCGGGCAACATCGTCGGCGCCATCGCCAACGAGGGCGGCATCGATTCCAAGTTCATCGGCCGCATTGAAATCTACGACGACTACTCGCTGCTGGACATGCCGGCCGACCTGCTGCCGGGCGACATCGATGCGATTGCCGCGCTGCGCGTCGCGGGCCAGGCATTGCGCATTCACCGCGACGGCGAAACGCCGCCACCGGCGCCAGCCGCCAAGGCGCCACGCGCAGCCAAGCCTGAGCGCGCCGAGCGCCCGGAACGCGCTGCGCCACCGCTGTCCTCGCGCGCCGATGACGACGAGCCCATGTTCGAGGAAGCGCCGAAGCGCAAGAAGAAGGACAAGACTGCAGCCGGCGAGGGCGCACCAATGCCGATGCGCGCCTACCGCGTGGAAGTTGGTTCGGGGGACGGCGTCAATGCCGGCAACCTGGTGGGCGCCATCGCCAACGAGAGCGGCCTCGAATCGCGCTTCATCGGCCGTATCGAGATCCTCGAAGACCATGCTTTCGTCGAAATGCCGGACGGCATGCCGGACGATATCTTCAAGCACCTGCGCAAAGTCTGGGTCGGCGGCAAGCAGCTGAAAATGTCGCTGGCCGACACCATGCCGCCGATGTCCGGCAAGCACACCCCGCCGAAAAAGCCGGTTCCCGGCAAGACCAAGCGTTAAGCAGTGTCGGGATGGGAGGACGGTTAGTTCGCCCCGCCCCCTCTAGGAAATCGTCGGAAAAGTAGAACTATTTTTGTCGATTCTTGTCTATAAATGTCTGGAATCGGGTCGCAGCGTTGACTGTGGCCAATTCCAGACAGTTTTAGCACTTTTCAGACATTTTCCGCCAAGGAGAATCGAATGATTCCTAGAGCATCCCTGACGATATCCCTCGACACACTGACCTCACTGCTGGGTTATCTTCGTCTGCACCACCGCTACGCAGATCTGGAAGACATTACCGACCAGGCGTTGCAAGCATGGCTCGACAAAACCAAAGCTGATGGCATTCACCAGCGGCCTGCCACGATCCGGGGCTACCAATGGAAAGAATTGTTCCTGCCTGATGGCACAAGGCTGCGGTCCAGGAACTACGAGCATTCCAAATTTGCCAAAGTCGAGGGAGATGATCTCGTTTACGACGGTCGTTCCGTCTCGCCTAATCAGTTCAATAGCGCTGTCCCAGGCATCACGCGCAACGCCTGGCGCGACATATTCCTGCTCTTCCCAGCCGAGCGCCAATGGCAACGGGCAATCGACTGCCGGCGTGAACTGACGTCCTGCGCTCGCCGGTCCACGCCACTGCCGCCGCTCCGGCCGCCTCTACCGGCCCGCCAAACCAGCCTGGCGGCGGCGCCGGAATGGGACGGCAGCGACCGACGCAAGGGCTATCGGCGTCAGGAAGACTTGTTGCTGGATTAGTCACAGCCACGCTATGCTGCGAGCTGTCTCGAATCTCGCGAAGGAAAAGTATGCTGAAGCTGATCCGCCATTCCCTGTGCGCCGCTGCTGGCGCGGTTGCCGTGGGCGCCGCCGCTGCGCCAGCCGAGGCTGTGGTGACCAAGCCGATGGACTTGAAGGACTACCTGGCACTGAGTGGCCGAGCGCCCGACAAGAAGATCAGTTACGGAACCGCCCCCAGTCAGTTCGTGGAACTGTTCAAGCCCGCCGGGACCGGCCCACATCCTGTCGTCGTGCTGGTCCATGGGGGCTGCTGGACGCGCCATTACGACGGCATCGAGCAGATGCGCAACATGGCAGGTGCGCTGGCGCGACAGGGAATCGCTGTTTGGAGCGTGGAGTATCGTCGCTACGACGAGGAGGGAGGCGGCTACCCCGGCATGTACCAGGACGTCGCTACTGCCGTCGATCTGCTTAAGCACGAAGCCAAAGCGAGCGCGCTGGACCTGGACCGCATCGTCGCGGTCGGCCACTCCGCCGGCGGCCACCTCGCGCAATGGGCCGTCTCGCGCCACAAGCTGCCGGAATGGAGCCCGGCTTGGGCGCCGCAGCCTTTGCCGATCAAGACCGTGATCAGCCTGGGCGGCCTGGCCGACCTGCGCAACGAAGCAGCCCTGATCCGCACCAGTTGCGATTGCGAATCCGCCTTCATCGCAGGCAAACCCAGCGCCCAGCGCCCCGACATCTTTGCCGACACGTCGCCGGCTGAATTGCTGCCAGCCGGGGTGCACACGGTCCTGATCCACGGCGAGCTTGATACCATCTCGCCAACGGTGACGGGCGAAAATTACGCCCGCCGCGCCAAAGCCGCCGGCGACACCGCCGAAGTATTGGTGCTGCCAGGCGGCAGCCACTTCGACGAAGTCTCGGCCGACTCAAAGTCCTGGGTGATTATCAACGCGCAGATTCTCAAAGCGCTTGGCCGGTGAGCACAGCGATGTATCGCTTCTTCGTTACTGCGCGAATCGCATTCCTGATCCTGATGCTGGTGATGGTGCTTGGTTTCCTCACCAGAAACGCGCAGAAAATGTTCGACTTTGGGGTGGTGTCGGCATTGATGTTGTTTGCCTTCCTGGACGCGGTGATCAGCTATTTCTTCCCGCAGCTGGAGAGCCAGGCTGCGCCGGAGGGCATGACCAGAAAGCTGCTCGCCCTGTCGCCTTTCTCTAACACGGGCGCGCATGCAACGCCGACATATAAACTGCTGATGGCGGCGTTCTGGCTATTGGGACTGATATGGGTTTCCGCCAAAGTACTGCATCTGAGTCCCTTCTGACTCACGGCTGCGGAACAGCCCGGGCGCTTATGCCTTTGGTGGCGGATACTTGATGGCATTGAGCTGGATTTTTTCCAGCGCCGCCGCATGCAGGTCGACATCGAGCTTGTCGGCGATCTGCACCAGGTAAAGCAGCACGTCGGCCAGTTCGTGGCGGATCGCTTCATGCTGGCCGGCTGCCAGCTCGCCGGCGCGGCCGGTGGGCAGCCACTGGAAATGCTCGGCCAGTTCGGCCACTTCCACCGACAGCGCCATCGCCAGGTTCTTCG
>Ga0209256_1001062_pt1 | contig 31871 bp, 38 predicted proteins | sample AraplaCol_mCL_r2_2_FD_184270 | JGI IMG/M metagenome (GOLD analysis project Ga0209256, IMG submission 184270) | Arabidopsis root microbial communities from North Carolina, USA - plate scrape MF_Col_mCL_r2 (SPAdes) (version 3) | ecosystem: Host-associated > Plants > Roots > Endosphere | place...
GTATAAAAATACAGTTTTCGCGTCGCCCTCGCCTGCATGAACCAAGTCCTTGAAAATCCGTTCTACTACCTGGAAAACTTCCACCAGGTCCTGCATTGGATTGGCGAGCGCTATAGCGACCTGCTGACCGACGAGGAAGCCGGATTCCTCGCCTGCTTTCCCACCCTGCCCCAGCCATCCCGCGCCCTGTTTGTGCGCATGGTCATGCGCAAGGGGGAATTGTTCCGCGCTTCCAAGCTGAGCTACCCCGAAATCGGCTGCACCATCGCCGCCGCCAGCCCGCTGGTCGAGCAAGGCTGGGTAGTGCAAGACCCCGAGTTGACGCTGGACGAGCTGTTCGACCTGCTGCAAAAGCCCGAGATCACCCGGGTATTCGCCTTGAGCGGTGCAGAACGCAGTGCACGCAAGGCCGACCAGCTGGAGGCTCTGCGCGAGCGCCACGAAGGCAGCCACCGCTTCACGTCGTGGTATGCCGACGCCGGCGACCACGTCTACCATATACTGTCCAAGCCCCTGTGCGACCGCTTGCGCCTGATCTTCTTCGGTAACTTCCACCAGGACTGGTCGGAATTCGTGCTATCCAACCTCGGCATCTACCGCTACGAAAAAGTCGAGTTCTCGCCGGCGGCGCGCGGCTTCCGTTCGCGCCGCGACATCGACGACTACCTGGCCCTGCACGCCTGCCGCGAACGCTTCGCGGACGGCGAAGACCCGCTGCAACTGGCGCGTGAACTGCCAGCGCTGGGCGGCGACAATGAATGGCTGCTTAGCCGCCGCCAGAAAATGCTGTTCCAGTTCGGCCAGCAACTCGAAAAACTGGGCAACTGGGCCGGTGCCTTCGAACTTTACGAGCAATGCGCCTATCCCGGCGCCCGCGCCCGCGCCATCCGCGTGCTGGAAAAGGACGAGCGGATTGGCCTGGCCTACGAATGGCTGCAACGCGCCCAAGCGGCGCCTGAGAGCGAGGCCGAACGCCAGCAATTGCTGCGCATGGCGCCACGCCTGCGCCGCAAGCTTGGCCACATGCGCGAGCCGGCCCATAAGCCAACGCCAGTCGAACGCATCGACCTGGTGCTGCCGATGCCTGCCGAGGAATGGTGGGTGGAAGGCGTGGTGCGCGACCATTTGTGGCAGGACGAAGCGCCGTGCTTCTATGTGGAGAACGCACTGGCCAATTCCCTGTTTGGCCTGCTGTTCTGGGATGCCGTCTTCGCCGCCATTCCCGGCGCCTTCTTCCACCCGTTCCACCACGGCCCGGCCGACCTGCACAGTGCCGATTTTCAGCGCCGCCGCGCCGCCTTGTTCGAGGCCTGCTTCGCACGGCTGGAAGATGGCAGCTACCGCGACGCGATCTGTGCCAACTTCATCGCCAAAGCCGGCCTGCAATCGCCCTTTGTCTATTGGGACGCGATCGATGAGGAACTTCTCGGCCTCGCCCTGGACTGCATTCCCGCTGCACATTTGAAGCTGTGGTTCGAGCGCATCCTGCTCGACATCAAGGCCAACCGCAGCGGCTTTCCTGACCTGATCCGCTTCTGGCCGGCCGAACAGCGCTACCAGATGGTCGAAGTCAAAGGCCCCGGCGACCGCCTGCAAGACAACCAGCTGCGCTGGATCGACTATTGCGCCGAGCATGGCATGCCTGTCTCCGTGTGTTACCTGGCGTGGCAAGAATGACTTACACCATCGCCGTTCGCGCTCTGTGCGAGTTCACCGCCAAGCAAGGCGACCTGGATTTGCGCTTCACGCCCACGCCAACAGCACAGGAAGGCATCGAAGGCCATGCCATCGTCACCAGCCGCCGCGCCGAAGACTATGAGCGCGAGGTAAGCCTGTCCGGCGACTTCGGCCCGCTGCACGTGCGTGGCCGGGCCGACGGCTACGACCCGCGCCAGAACCAGCTCGAAGAAATCAAGACCTACCGTGGCGACCTGTCGCGCCAGCCCGCCAACCACCGCATCCTGCACTGGGCCCAGCTCAAGGTGTACGGCCACCTGCTGTGCACCGCACGCGAACTTCCCGCCGTGCGCCTTGCCCTGGTCTACTTCGACATCGGCACACAAAAGGAAACGGTGTTGACCGAAGAAGCAGATGCTGCCTCGCTGCGCGCCTTCTTCGAAGAGCAGTGTGGCCGCTTCGTGGCCTGGGCCGAGCAGGAGCTGGCGCACCGCACCGCACGCGACGAACACCTGCGCGCGCTGCGCTTCCCGCATGCGGACTTCCGTCCCGGCCAGCGCCAGCTTGCGGAAGCCATGTACAAAGCCAGCGCGCGCGGCTGCTCGCTGCTGGCGCAGGCCCCAACCGGCATTGGCAAAAGCATCGGCAGCATCTTTCCCATGCTGAAGGCCAGTGCCGAGCATGGCCTGGACAAAGTGTTCTTCCTCGCCGCAAAGACCAGTGGCCGCAGCATGGCGCTTGGCGCCGTCGAAACGATCAAGCGCAGTGCGCCTCTGCTGCCGCTGCGTGCACTCGAACTGGCGGCCAAAACCACCGCCTGCGAGAACCCGGACAAGGCCTGCCACGGCGAATCCTGCCCGCTGGCACAAGGCTTCTACGACCGCCTGCCTGCGGCCCGCGCAGCCGCCTTGCAGCAGCCGATGCTGGACCGCGCCTCGGTGCGCGAAGTCGCGCTGGCGCATCAGGTCTGCCCATACTACCTGCAGTCCGAACTGGTGCGCTGGGCCGATGTAGTGGTGGGCGACTACAACTACTACTTCGACATCAGCGCCATGCTGTACAGCCTGACGCAGATGAATGGCTGGAAGGTCGGCGTGCTGGCCGACGAGGCCCACAATATGGTCTCTCGCGCCCGCAAGATGTACTCCGCCGAAATGGACCACGTGCGCCTGCGCGTACTGCGCAAGACCGCGCCGGAAGCGCTGCATAAGGCGCTGGACCGCGTGCACCGCCAATGGAGCGCGCTGGAAAAGGCACAGGAAGCCGAATACGCCAGCCATGCCGAACTGCCCGAAAAGTTCATGGGCGCTCTACAAACGGCCTGCACGGAAATCGGCGACTACATGGCCGAGCATCCCGCCTGGTTCGATGCCGACGTGCTGGACTTCTACTTCAACGCCCTGCTGTTTGGCCGCCTGGCGGAAAGCTTTGGCGAACATTCGCTGTTCGACATCGAAAAGTCCGATGGCGGCCGTGGCGCCGCTGCGGGCCGCGTGAACTCGGTGCTTTGCATCCGCAACATCCTGCCTGCCCCTTTCCTCAAGCAGCGCTTCGAAGCGGCGCATGCCGTGGCCCTGTTCTCCGCCACGCTCAGTCCCTGGAACTATTACGCCGACACGCTCGGCATGCCGCCCGATACGGCGTGGGTCGACGTCGCCTCGCCCTTCGATTCGCAGCAGCTGCAGGTGCACATCGCCAGCCACATCTCCACCCGCTACCAGCACCGCGAGCGCTCGCTGGCCCCGATCGCAGCGCTGATGGGCGAGCAATACCAGCGCCAGCCAGGCAACTACCTCGCCTTCTTCAGCAGCTTTGATTACATGGAAAAAGTGGCGGAGCTGTTCGCCGCGCGCCAGCCGGAGGTGCCGCTATGGCGCCAGGAACGCCGCATGGACGAAACGGCGCGCGACGCCTTCCTCGCCCGCTTCCGCGAAGGCGGCGAAGGCATAGGCTTTGCAGTGCTTGGCGGTTCTTTTGGCGAAGGCATCGACCTGCCCGGCGACCGCCTGATTGGCGCCTTCATCGCTACGCTTGGACTGCCACAGATCAATCCCGTCAACGAGCAGATCAAGGCCCGTATGGAAGCTGCATTTGGCGCCGGCTACGACTACACCTATCTCTATCCCGGCTTGCAGAAAGTCGTGCAAGCCGCCGGGCGCGTCATCCGCACCACCAGCGACAAAGGCACCGTGCACCTGATCGACGACCGCTTCGGCCGCCCTGAAGTACAGGCCCTGCTCCCGGCCTGGTGGCAACTCGGCGTGGCTTAGCGCGTGCGCTGGCCCGAGCCGCACAGCAAAGCGTGATTCTCCTTGCGTTGGCGGACGATGGCCTGACGCTCTTCTTCACTGACAGCGACCGAGCCGTTTGAATTACCGAAGGCCAGCTTGGGAACCTTCTCGGAAAACTCGATCTGCTGCTCATCACGCTTGCAGACTTCGTCATCGCTCATCGGCTTGTTGCTGCGGTGCTGGCTCGGGTTGTAGGGCGCTTTCCCAGCGTTGCGCGCGGCGGTGTCGGCCGCTTCCTGGTTCGCAACTTCGCGTTGCATGCGCCGTTCGCGCGATTCGAGCTCCCTCTGCTGCCAGTTGTCGGCAGGCGCCGCTGCCGGTTTGGCCGCCGCACTTTGTACAGCAATCTCTTTGGTCTTGACGCCATCCTGCGGACGGTCCGAATAATGGACCTTGCCGTTGGCGTCGGTCCACTTATAGAGCTGGGCGTGCGCCGGTATGGCGGCCAGGGCGAGGATCAGTGGCAAGAAGATTTTCATACCGCGAAGTATATGAAAAACACATCCTGCCGTGTCTCACACATTGTCACTACCAAGATGCCTTTTCCGCATGCGGCTGTACTGCGGCTCGAGCACGTTCACGTTGAGCCCCTTCCTGAGACTGGTTTCAGCAAACAGCCGGTCCCCTGGCTTCAAGGCTTTGAGGTACCAGAACCAAAGCCGAAGGAAGGCCTTCACGCTGGCCATCACCAGCAAGAAAATTAAGCCCAACGCCACGAACAAAAGAAACAGGAGCACCCAGCCACTTGGCGGCAACGACGCTCGGTTCGGCATGAATAAGCGGATCAGCAGCACGACTGGCCCAAAAGTGGCGCACAGGCCGCAAAGAAAGAAGAACCAGCCAATCAGCAGATGCTTGAACCCACACGGTGCGCTCGCTTTTGGATGGGCGCTCATTTAGGCTTGATATTCATCTCCGCGCTCGTTCGCACACTCTTGGTCGTCACTTCATCAAACAAGCGGCTGGTGATGGAATTGAGCGGAACAAAAAACATCGCCGGCGTGATGCACGTGACCGAAGTCTGGAAGCACTCCTGGAAAAACGCTCCGTTGTCCGGAATTTCCTTCAGCATGTCTTCATATGACAGCCATTTGACCTTGCCGCCACCGACCTTGGTAATCACGTGCCCCATGTAGAAGGCCAGCAAGTACAGGAAGTTCTGGTTGGCCGGCTTGTCCAGAAACGACTTGAAGTCCGGCTTGAACTTGTTCCGGATCTGGTCCAGCAGATAGTCGATCCGGTCGAGGCTCTCCAACGTGCCATCGAGGTTGGACTGGTCCAGCGCGGTGCTGAACGAAAGTCCTCCCGGGAATTCGCTCTTGTTGAAAAATGCGTCCAGGTACATCTGCGCGCGGTCATTCATGTCCGGCTTTGCAGGCTCGGCGGAGCGCTGGAACAAGACAAAAACGCTGTCGTAGTAGCCCAGTACCGAGTCGCCGTCCTCCCGACCGTTCTAATGCACTGGCCAAGGTAGGAGCCATAGACGCCGACCACCCGATCGGCATAGCTTTTGTCACCGCGTTCGTGCTGTCGTTGCAGGAAATCGTCAAGCCAGGCCACTCCCTCGCTACTGTAGCCAACCTCCTTGCCGAGCGCCTTGTTAATGACGGACTCGACAAATTCAGCGTTGTAGCGAATTTCTTCCAGCGTGTCCTCGTCCAACTTCTCCATCTTCATGGAATCTGCCTTAGAACTGCCAATTTGAAAATTTTATCACGGCGAAATGAGCTATCTGAAAGGTCTGATCGGCACGCTGGCGGCGCTTGCCGCAATTGGCATGGCGCACGCAAAAGCGCCAAGCGAGAGGCAGCAAATTCTCGACACCATACGGCCAATGGCGGCGCAAGAACTCCATCAACCAGTCCGCATTAAGGTCGACACGCTAAACATCGACTCCGGCTGGGCCATACTGACCGGAGAGCTGGTGGGGCAGCCAGGCAAGAACATCGATTGGGAGAAGTCCATCGCCTGCAGTCCCTATCTCGACAACATGTTGTGGGTCGTGCTGAAGAAGGAAAAGGATGGCTGGGACGTCAAGCACCTGGAAGTGTGCGCCGCAGAGCCGCCCTACTGGTACATGGAGCAATACGGAGGCTTCGTCTGGCCTTGCGGCGTGTACCGGGGATTGGTCGCGTTCGGCAAGGAGACGCTCGAGACCCAGTGCCGGCGCGAACGCAAGCGCAAGTGAGACCAGGCCGAGGCAAAGCCCCAAAGAACAGCAAGCCTCCACCCAAGTTCAAGTCGTGGTGGTACGCGAGGGGATCGGCGCTCCTGATAACAGACTTCAAACCCTCCCCTTTACTGCTTCAAACGCATGTCAAGATAGCTGCCCTTCCGCGGTTCCACAGGGCTACCGTCTTTAAAAATTTCAAACTTGGTGCGGCCTGAAACGACGACTGAGAATTGCTCAGGCAATGCAAGGAAATCCATGATGTCGGGCCGCTGGAGCATGGCTTCATAGACCGTCATAGCCTCCAAATCAGGCTTCGATTTGCTCTTGTCTTCCAAATCGGTGAGGACCCAGCCGGTGATACCGTCTTGCTTCTTCGCCCGTATCATAAGGATCGCAGGCGCCTTCAAGGCGCCGCGCGTCACCATAAGGGGATGATGAAATGGTGCGAAACGAATTGCGTTCGTAGCGCCCAGGCTATCGGCTGCGTAACGCTGCCTGCGCACGATCCGGAGGGTCCTCGCAACACTTGGTATGAACTTAAACGGTATGGACTTCATGTCAGGCTCCAGGACGCGAAGCTTGCCACCCTCCGCGGCCTCAAGCTTTAAAGGCACCGGCCCGACGAGGAGTGTTTCGCCGGCTTTGAACTTTTCGCCAGCTGCGACCATCTCTTCCAAGGTCTCACGGAACCACTGCGCATCCTTCTCGCTTAACGATCCATCGTCTACGGAGAAGATAAATTCGGGCTGGCCATATTTTGAGCACTGGGTTGTAGAGTAGTCCTGCGCGGCAACCGCGCTCCCGATGAAGGCGACAAAGAGGATCAGGCCTGAAAGTTTTTTAAGCATTCGAATATCAGATTGAGTTAGCAAAGGTCGTTCACGACCCGTAGTGGTTATGGAGATAGTATGGACGATCAGTTGAACGCACTAACAAGGTCGAGCGCATCAAGAACCCCGCTGAGAGATCAGACTGTAACCAATGCCACCGCCAAGCAAGCTAGCGTAGGTCAATACTAACAGCCCCACAAAGTACGCAACACCATTAATGAATCCGGACTCAGCGACGAAGGAGATTTGAAGTGGCAGCCACATGATGAACAGCATCATGGCACCGGCAGCAAACATGACGTTGATGCGGCAGCGGCCAAAAACAAAACCCAACACAAAGCCCACGATTGAGACGAAGGCGAAAACAGCAAGCCATATCATCGCGAGTGAATTTGTCTGCCAAGCTCGCTCGATCGCGAACATCACCGCGAGCGGGAAAAACAGGATTGCGCCTATCGAAGCGACAGCTTTCATTCCGTGGCCCAGACTGGAGAGTTAGCACATGGCAACTCAACGTTCTCAATCATCTTCTGACTGGCGGAACGGCTACAGAACGAGATCTCGGCTGCCTGAGCCTTCCCTAAGAGCCCGACAAGTGCGACCAAAAGAATTGTTGAAAATCTCATGTGTTATAACGTGCAGAGCCAGTGGCGCCGTCATGCGTTCGCTGGACGCGATGGTTAGCGATGGAATTCATACTTTTCTCACCATGCGCTCGATTGCGTGTATGCCAGCAATCATCTTGTCCCTTGCCGATGAATTTGCGGAATGCACTGTAATCTTGGGTGGCTTGAAACCGCGAAGCGCTAATTCATCAAGATGTACTCGCATGCGGTGGCCCTCAGCGCTTGGCGAAGAATTCGTCATACGCCTCTTTACTGTAGCCCCGTACACCTTCACCGTTCTTGAGCAGGTAAGGGACGCCGTTCTCGGTGCTCGCTATGGCGAATGCAGCCTTCCCTTCAGGAGTGTCAATATCAACCTCCTTGTACGTTACCCCGTGCTCGGAAAGGTAGGCTTTCGCCTTCCGGCAGTAGCCACACCAGCTAGCACTGAACATCACCGTTCCGGTCAATGCACTGGTCGCCGGTCTCGCTTCCTTTCGAAGTCGGGTCAGCTCGCCAACTGTTGCGCCTGGCAGCACCGAGTTCGGAGGACTTTGAATGTGCAGAGTCTTTTCGACCTTTCCATTTGCGGGAGGGCGATCGCTATAAACAATCTTTCCGTCCGGTCCAACAAACTTGTATAGCGTCTGGGTCATACCCGGCGAGGACATGAACATCAAAGCGATGACAATGAAGAGACGTATCATGTGTGTCCTAACGAGGCTGTAGAAGAAGCACACTTCGGCCGAAGTTTGCGCCGATCTCCGGGATTTTCGCTGGCAGCTCAGTTGATTTTTTTATCATTCCGCAAGTTTGCCGCAAACTGTATGTTCCAGGCAAGTTAATCTCCTCCTATGGCTCCTATTTGCGCCCCGAGGCACAGAGCTGGTTGGCAGGTCAGAAATTTGGCTCGTCTGTCTGGACCGTTGGGTCAAAATGAAATAGCAGGAGAAGCTCGGGCATTCGCCAAGGCCGCTCTCACAAAACGACATTTCAAGCTCCATGTACTTCAGAAGTTCCTCAAGCGAATCTGCGCGTTTCACAGGACTCTGATCACAATCTCGTTCACACCAAACTTCCAGGTTAGGAAACTGGCCAAGAATTTCAAAAATGGCCGCTTTGAACGTGTCAGTGCTTGGCCAGGGATATTCGCGTTGGCGATAACAGAGACGTTGATTGGTAGTTCCCCACGGAGTCTCAAAGGCCTTGATCTGCAAGGAGTCGCTTTCCCCTGGCAATGTCATGAAAAAGCTGTCCGGGCACGGTGAAAGCGAAAAGTTGTTTGCGGCATGTCTGACTAAAGTTGACGATCAGCGGCGCCGTCAGGCGTCCGCTTGATTGATCTGTTGGGCAAATAGCGAGACCGCAACAGCGCTATTGTGCCTCCAATTCGCGAATACGGTCCCGAAGCCCACGAGCATCATCGCCTTGATGCATGTTCGAAGCCGCAAGCTCGAGTGCATTCAAAAGCGGGATCGATGACCATTGGCTTTCTCGCGCGATCGATTCCAGCCAATCGAACGCCAAACCTAGCTCATTATGCTCAAGGAAGTCGTCAAACTGCGTCAAGCTCGTGAAGTGTAACGAAGCAGCTTCGGGCTCCAACAGTGCCCGCGCATCAAGCAAATGACGCTCAGTCACCGCCCAAGATTTTAGGAGTTCAGATGTTGCCATGTCCGTTAGCCCAACGTTGGACGTAACCAGCCGTAGCAGCGCGCAGCACTGCGGAGGTCCGATTGACGTTAAGGTTAGACTTTTCGCTCAAAGTCATTGTGTCCTCTCCCAACGAATGCCGGGGAACTTCGTTTCAGCATAAGCAATCGCAGCATCGAACGTCACGAGGTTTGGAATGAGGTTGCAGAATGCGCCGGGAGCCCCCACCATTTCGTATGCAAGAAAATAGCAAAGTTCCTCTCGATCTTCGCGAATCTCTTTATCATCCTCGTAGTCACCGGAGCCCCAAAATTCTGCACTTTCGAGAACTCGAATCTCGACCGGCACCGAGCTATCATAGAGCCAGGTGCCTCGTCGAAGAATTGGCCAAGTATCAGTATCGGACATGGTCTAACGTCCAGTTGACCGCAATGTTAGCCCAATTGCACACGCTCGATCTCCTCTTCGAAAAAATCTGCCAACCAAATCGAGATGCCGTCTTTATCGGAACATTCGACGACATATTTGTTAGGGCGGCCAGGTGCGGTCAAGATGTCGAGCAGTGTTCCAACGTCACCTGGTACTGGCGCTCGCTGATTCAAGCGCCCCCCATCGAGATCGTCAGCGGACTGAATCAGCTGGCGCACGCGAACAAGTTCGTATTCATTGAACGGAGCGGACACTGGGCTAACGTGTAAGGCGCCTTGCCGCAACGTGTCCGAGTCGACCGACAAGTCAGGCATCACGACGCGCCGGCCTCCGCAAGCATTTCGATCGCACCAGTGTGCCCTTTGCTGGCAGCAAGGCGCAACCACCGGATGGCGTCGTCCCTGCTCTCGGGATACTGAAGTAGATGCTGCCCCAACTTCCAGCATGAGGAGTCCAGGCCTGCCTCAGCGCACTCGCGAAGGAGCCTCACAGCGCCAGCAACGTCCTGAACTGTGCCCATGCCGTGATACATGAAGCTCGCCACCCAATGCTTCGCCTCAAGAAACCCGCCTGCTGCAGACTTTCGGTACCACTCCAGGGCACCGGCCTGATCTCGGGGTGACTCTTCGTCCACTAGGTGTCCCAGGTAGAACTCCGCCTGATGGTCTCCGCCGGAAGCTAGCGCAAGAAGCTGCTCTCGAGCTTCAGCGGGTTCCAGGTCGTAGTAGATGTCCTCGGGACTCATTTCGTGAGGTCTAACGTGTTTGCTCAGCTGCGCGCGAAAGCGGGCAACGCCCGCTGCAGCACGTCCGCTGGAGCTGGAGGTTAGCACTATGCATCACAGCCAGCTCCGTTCACAACGCGAGTAGTTTTTGAAGAACCTATCGCACGTAGAAAGATCTTCTCTTCGCAAGTGGGGCGCGGAGCGATGGCTGAAAGCAGACACACGATTATTGAGAGGAACGCGAACGTGAAGCGTAAGCCAAGGTGATTGGTAGGCCTGGTCATCAGCCAGCCGATCAGGAATGCAGTAGCCAGAAACACCAAGGAAAGAAGATCGCGGTAGTTCCCGTAGTACATCCAATCAGTAAGGTAGCCCCCAAGATTTTCGGTTAACCAGCTAAATGTGAACGGAAGCGTCGTGGCGAGCACCACCGCAACCCACCAACGGATACGCTTGATTTGAGGCGACATAAAAATGCTAACGTTTCACGCTAACTGGCACGACCAGCGCGCAGCGATGGGCGTGTCCAGCGAACGAAGTGAGCGAGGTTGAGCCCGACACATTAGATGCCAGCCCATTCACTTGAGCAGAAGTATTCTTGAGGGAGTTCAGAAAGGGCTTCATCAGGTCCTTCAACATTCCAAATGTGTTCGTATCCACCAGTGGAGTAGTCCGCAACGTGGACCCCCTTTTTCCAACGTTCGAGCCACGAAGTGACCCGATCGTAATCCTCGGCACTTTCAAAGTGTTCGACAAAAAGAGTAGCTCGGGTCATTTGCATTGCGCCCAACGTTGGACGTAACCGGCCGAAGCAGCGCAAAGCGGTGCGGAGGTCCGGTTAACGGAATGGTTGGGTCTAATCATCTGAGTCGCCTATCGACAAGTCCTCGCCAAGGAGTTCGACTCCCCCAATTACGGCGTCGTGACGCGCAGCGTCGCGAAGTTTGCTAGCGGCCCAAAGACAAACGATCAACCCAAAAGCACCCAAGGAATAACACCAAAGAGCTTCGACCCCATGAGGGGAACGCAGTAAGTGATCTAGTAGCGCCCCCGCGAGAACGACGGCAAAAATCGTGAAAATAGTCTTCCACTTTCTCTCGAATTGGTCGAGTTCTTCCGAGGTCATCAGTTCAGCCACTAAATCCTCCTTTAGCCGCCCAGCGTAATGGTAAGCGGCGCGCCTCAGCGCGTCCGCTTGAGTAATAAGTTAGACCGATATGCATACGCAGCGGCCCAAAGTGCGAGACCAAGCAGTAAGACTGAGGCCAGGCCTTTTGTAAGCACAAATGCAAACACCTGAAAACCCAGATCATTGGCATAAAGGTCCGGAGAAGGCGAGGTTTGCAGCTCGCGCATGGTAGTTGAAACATCCAAATAGCCATACCCCGCCACCGCTATTAGCCAGAGGAGGCAGATACTGAGCACGATATGTCGCAGGCGCATATTCAATTCTAACGTTCAAAGTAACTGGCTGCCGGAACGCGCAGCGTGGAGGCAGTCCAGTTGACTGCAAGGTTGGACCTTACGTTCATTCATCTGACCTAGCCCCGAACGAAGCCAAATCTAATGGTGGCTTTTCAAACGCCGCTTTGATCAGGCCTAGCTCATACAGTAGGTCTTCCGGGATCTCGCAATAGAAATCCAGAATTGGTCGCTTCGTCGTACCGTTCGGACGCCCAGCTTCATCATAGTAGACCTCGAAAACCCCAAAGCCTTGATCGGTTTTTACAACCCTATAGTTCCAGCTCATTTCAATCGGTCCAACGTGTGCGATAACCGGCGGCCGGAGCGCGCAGCGCGTAAGCCGTCCGGTTGATTAAGAGGTTAGGCATAATTCTACCGAATGCGACTAGAGCCGAATACAGCCTGCCAAAAACGATCACCTTGGACCAAGGCGAGTATTCCGCAGCCAAGTATAGAAACGAATGCGATACCCGCTTTCCAAATCAAAGACGACACGTCGAACTTGTAGGTGATTGCGACAGCAATCATCACGCCAAGTAGCGCGCCACAAACGAAGCGCGTAACTTGCTCAGATTTCGAGATCTCGTGATCGTCAACGATGCTCATATGAGCCTAACGCACCGAATAACCGGCAGCTGAAGCGCGCAGCGCGTAAGCCGTCCGGTTGATTAATTTGTTAGACATTTTTTAGTAGAACTGAGATGCATAGAGATCGTAAGTGGACAACTCACCCTCTTCATTATAGCGAATGACCGCAAAGCAATACTTAGGATCAATGATCCCATTGCTCTCTTGTTCGACGCCGCCAACGGCGCAGAACACCCTGACATGTTCGGACGTTGGAACAAGATCGCGTTGCAGCACCACAGAGCAGACTTTGTGTTGGCAGTGCGGAGGAATTTCAAATCGGTCCAGTCCGTTCAGTTCAACGGTGACGCTCTCGCCAGAAGCAAGACCGGAAAAGAGCTGTTCGTTTAGGTCACGCGTGACACGTTCGTCGTGGAACAGTGCCACGAGCGCGTTCGAGATTGAAGTTACATCTTGGCCTGTGCCCATATGGTCTAACGTGATTGCTCAGCGGCGTGCGAAAGCGGGCGAAACCCGCTGTAGCGCGTCCGCTGGAGCTTATGGTTGGGCAATTGCGTCCTCATTTGCATTGACTGCCGTCGGAAACAAGTGCATGAATATGACTTGGATCTTCCATCACTATGGCGACCGTATAGGTTCCCTTCGGAAGCAGCGGTTCGCCAACGTGATCATCAAAGATCGTCTCAAGATTTTTCCCGTTTGCGTTTGCCCGAATTCCAACTTCACGGACCAACCCCGATCCTTCACGGTAGGTCGAAAACTCCCCAACTCCCAAATGGAGGTTTTCGAAGCCTAGGACGCGAACACTGTTCAATGGAACAGATGTGCCATTGCAAATGCGGTAGCGCACCGTAGGTGGCGAAAGCGAAAGTTGAACAAGCAGGTATACGCCCAGTAAGGCGGCCATCAATGAAAACAGCAAGCCGAACGATGGCCATCGAAGTGGCTGATCATCAAGTTCATCGGCTTTGGAAATATGCGACATGCTCAGATGGCCCAAAGTTGTGCTAACCGGCGGCTGGAGCGCGCAGCGCGGAAGCCGTCCGGTTGAGCGGAATGTTGGACCACGCGTTTGAACTTGCCACGAAGGCCCACCGTTTGTGTTTCCGCGTCAGCGCCCACACGAACAGCAGCATACCGCACCGGCTCGCGCTTGCCAAAGGACGTGGCGCCGCCTGCGGCCCAAACGCCAGCGCTTGCAGCGCAAGCTGATTTGCCGGATGCCTTGGTGATAAACGAAGTGGCGAGGACGAAGGTCACGTTCAATGCGGGGCCCAACGTAAAGTGGACGTCATTTTGACGTTTTTCAAAATATTAACATGAGGCCTAAGCGCAGAAAAAGGACCATCTACCCTGAGAACAATTGGTTTGCAGCTGTTTAGGCATCCTAACTCACGAGGAATTACCTCATATCGATCGATAAAACACCCAACCGCGCTTTTCCAGAGTCCCGGCTAAAGCCCTTTCACTTTCTGGTACCCACTGCGGCTGACCGGGATCTTGCGTCCGTCTTTGAGCACGGCGCAATGACTATCCTTGGTGGCCTGCTCGACGCGCTCGATGCGCTCCACATTGACGATCCATGACCGATGCAAGCGCACGAAGCGGGTCTGGTCGAGCTGCTCTTCGAGCTCGGACAGGCGCTGGTTCTTCAGGTAAGGCTTGCCCTCAGCGAGGATCTCGACGTAATCGTCCTGCGCTTCGATGGTGTCGATGCGTTCGGCTGCGATGACGTGGACGCGCGAGCCATCGCGAATCAGCACTCGTTCAAGCGGGCCGTTGCGGGTCGCTGCCTCAGTCGCCATCTGCGCTACCGGCGGACGCGTGCTCCCGAGGCGGCTTCGCACATGCGCCACGGCCTGGTCCAGCCGCTCTTGCGGATATGGCTTGAGCAGGTAGTCGATTGCGTGCACCTCGAACGCCTTCAACGCGTACTGGTCGTAAGCGGTGGCGAACACATAATGCGGCTTGCTGCCGGCCAGCTCCACCACTTCAAAACCATCCAGCTTGGGCATCTGGATGTCGAGGAACACCACATCCGGCTCCAGTTCGGCAATCGCCTTCACGGCTTCGAAGCCGTTGCCGCATTCGGCCACTACCTCCACATCAGCATGGGCTCTTAGGTATTCCCGCATGACTCCGCGGGCCAATTCTTCATCATCGACAATGATGACGCGCATGGTTCAGGACTCCTTTGTCTCGGCGGGCAGCGACAAGGCCACCCGGTATTTATTGTTTTCGTGTGTGCAGTGCACGCTGGCCTGGTGGCCGTATGCCGCCGCCAGGCGTTCCCGCACATTGACCAGGCCAATGCCGTTGCCCTTGCGGGGCGGCGTGTCAGGGTCGGTATGGTTTTCCACGGACACCTTCAGCAGCGAGCCTTCGCGGCGCGCATCAATGCGCACGGTACCGCCTTCCGGCATGCCGCCGATGCCGTGCTTGACGGCGTTTTCCACTAGCGGCTGCAAGATCATTGGCGGCAGCAGGCATGGCAGCGCTGCTTCGTCCACTTCCTGCTCCACGCGAAGCCGCGCGCCGAAACGCACTTTTTCAATTGCCAGGAAGTGGCCAATCAGGCGTACTTCCTCCTCCAGCGTGATCTTGCCCTGCGCTTCAATGCCAAGGCTCTGGCGGAAGAAGTCCGACAGTCGCTGCGTCATGTCGCGGGCGCGCTTGGCGTCGATCGATGTCAGTGCGCTGATCGAATTCAGGCTGTTGAACAGGAAGTGCGGATCAATCTGGGTGCGCAGCATGCGCAGTTCCGCGTCACGTGCCAGCAGCTTGGATTCCAGTTCACGCTGTTCCGCCTGGCGGGCCCGGACAAACTCGCTGACCAGGTAATTCAAGCTGGCCAACAAGCCGTACATCAGGATGCCGAGCGAGAACAGCAAGGCTGTCAACTGCGGACGGATCGCAATGCCTTGGACGCCGAACGATTCTGCGCCGATGTTCCAAAGCCGCATCAGGAACACCCAGAGGAAGCCGGCCCACACGGCAGCAGTCAGCATCGATACCAGGATCACTGCCGGGCTGCGCTCGCGCAGCGGGTTGGACTTGCACATATAGTAGGCCGAGAAACCGGCGCCCACTGAAAACAGCAAAGTCACCGGCACCGCAAACAGCATTGCGCGCAGCCAGGGCTCGTCGCCCAGCTGGGCCACTGCCCCGCCCAGGCCGATCCCCAACAGCAGCCACACTGTCAGGTATAGCAGCACACCGCTGCGGCTGGTCAACACGCCTTGCATCAGTTGCGGATTTCCAGGCCGCCCATGACGACGGTGCCGCGGATGATCAGGCGCTTGCTGTTGTCCTTCGGCTCCATGGTCTTTTCCTCGAAGCCGCCCAGGATAGGGGTGCCTTCCAGCTCCACCGTCCAGTCGGTCGGCACCTTGATCGAGATGCCTCCCATCAGGGCAAACACGTTCACTACGGCGACGCCGTTCATCGATGCGGTACGCATGTCCAGGTCGATGCCGCCCATGATGCTGGTCAGGTCGCCGCCACGGAAGTCCTGGGTGGTCACCTTGCGCTGGAAGCCACCGAGAACGGCCGTCAATTCCAGCACGCGCTCACTGGTCTCGCCATGAGACACACCGAACAATGACGTATCGTCGGCAAAGCCACTGGCGACAGTGCTTTCGCTGTCCGGCTGCTTGCGGCGCTTGTTGGCACGGAACACCATCATCAGGCCCACGCCGATAATACCGATCGGGAAGATGACCTTCCAGCTAATGTAAATCAGGCCCAGGCCCTTCAGCAGCGACAGCGCGCCGAAGCCGATCATGAAAATCCCCGCCACTGCTGCCCCACTGCCTCGCCGTGGCGCTTGCGCCAGGGTGGAGGCGCCGAACACCATCAGGATGATGGGCCAGAAGTGCACCCGCATGTCGAGGTCGATCCAGCCCAGGTTATCGATCAGGAACAGGAAGCCGGCCAGGATGACGCCGGCGCCGATCAGCATCTGGGATGCGGTATTACGTTCGCGATGGCTGCGGTTGCGCATTATTGCTTCTCCTCTTTATTGGACGGGTATTTAATCACAACTGGCTGCACCAGCATGCAGATGCCGGCGATGATGACCAGGATCGGCCAGCTGTTGTGAAAGTTCAGGCCCCAGATATGTTCGAACGAAACGTAGAACCAGCCGGCGAAGGCGATGTGGCACAGGCCATCGACTACATGTTTCGGCGTGGTCGGCGGAATCAGCTTGATGGCGCCGAACGCCATGCCCAGGAAGGGCCAGTAGTGCCACAGCTTGCCGATTGGCGGAATCTCGATATCGGTCAGGAACAGCACGCCGACGGCGATCACGATCAGGCCCCAGAGCAGCTGGCTGCGCGATTGCATTTCTTTGCTCATTTTTTTTGCTCCCCGTTGATTGGATGAATGAACGATACCGGGGTGCTGGAGACGGCGAAACGGCTTTTCGGTGAACGGCGGTGGCGGATCGGTGAATGGCGAAGATTTCAGCGAACGGCGAAAAAAAAACCCGCCAGGCGGCGGGTCATGGTGGTGTACGGGGGTCTAGCGCCCGGTTTCCATCTTCGGCTCGAACAGCATCAAACCCCAGCCTAACTGACGGCGAATCTCTTCTGGCGATGGCGGTGGTTTGACTGCTTGCGTACGGCGTTCGAGGTACTCCCTTACCACGTACTTGGATGGGTGGTTGGTCTGGGTCATGATAGGCCTCCGTATTCTGTTTTTGGGCCGGGTGCCTCGCTGCGGCAGAAGCCGGCCAGGATGTCTGGTAGATGAGCGCTTGGCGCTTCGATCACGCTTCCATCTTATTTCCCGGCCTTGCCGCACACGGTGCGTTTGCTCACAATTCCCCCGTCAGTTCGGCTCTTGTTCCTGTCGGAATCGGCCTACGAAATGTGGCTTGCAAGCCATACAGCCTCGAGCACACAAAAATTTTTCCCTTGACGTTTTCCCGCGCTTTTCCCGTGCCCCGCGAGCGCGGTCGAGCTTTGTGCGCTCGAAAACATACACACTTCATTAATGAACTAATTCAGGGAGGGGGTGGGCTATATTGATCGTCGTTGGCAAGCAGGAAAGGTTATGTTTTCAGCAGGCCACTGACGATATAACCAGGCAATCTCTTGCGCGCTGACATACCGCTTCACCTTCACAACAACATTACTCAAGGGGTATTAACATGAAGAAAGCGTTTCTTAGCAAGGTAGCCGGAACACTGATGCTATCCGCCGGGCTGTTTGCCAGCTCCGGCGCTATGGCTCAGACAACTTTGACCTTTGATGCTGCAGGCAATGCCATTTTCGGCGCACTGCACGCAACGGCCGGGGACTATATTGACACCTACCTGTTCTCGGTAGATACCAATGCCACCTATGCCAGCGGTAACGTGGTGGTTGGTAAAACCTGGATCGATGGTTCCCGCCTGGCAAACTATGGCATCACTGGCATCCAGTTCTTTAAAGTGGAAGCCGACAGCAGCCAAACCGCCTTGGCAACGACCTTTGACACGTCGTCCGGTATCGAGTTCTTCCCGATCGACGCCCTGATGTCAGGCAATTATGGCTTCACGGTCACTGGCAGCACCGCCATCGCAGGATTGGGCGGTTCCTATGCCGGTAACCTGGGCTTGGCGGCTCCGATTCCGGAACCTGCTACCTATGCGATGTTGCTGGTAGGCGTTGGCCTGCTGGGCTTGGCTTCCCGTCGCAAGTCCAACGACAAGCTGGGCTAAGCCGCAACCACTCCCCCCCGTGGAAACCCGCTGCGGCGGGTTTTTTACTTCTTCTTGCCTGCCTCGGGCACTGGCTTCGAATCGGCGACGCCAACTTCCTTGGTAGCAGCCACCTGAGCCACATACGGCCCAGGATCGGCACATGCCGGCAATGCTGCCGATGGCTTGCTTCCGCTGCCTTTCGTCTTGAAATAGTGGGCCGCAACACGGTCCTGTGCCAGGCAGAGCTTGTAGGCGGCGACCTTGTCGGTCCAGGCTTGCTTGTCTTTGGATGCGGCTGCGGCCGCTTTCTGCTCGTCGGTTGGTGTAGGGAGCTTGGCTTGCGCGACGCAGCAGGCGGCCAGCAATACCAGTGCGGATATGGGCTTGTTCATGGCTTGCTCCTTAGATGGTCTTGGGCGCGGGCGGCGGCACTATCTCGCCATCGTGCTCGGGGGCGCGTACACGCGGCACTTTGCCCTCCACTACTTCCTGGTACCAGATATCGTGGTGTTCGCGTGCCCAGGCGTCGTCCACATAGCCTTCGCGCATGGCTTTGTAGGCGCCTTCCATGCCGATGGTGCCTAGGTAGATGTGGCCGAGCGCGAAGGCCATCATCAGTACGGTGGCTGTTATGTGCAGCAGGTTTGCGCCCTGCATCATGAAGCGGGTGTATTCAAGGTTGGGCACCAGTTTGTCGAGCACGAAGCCGGAGCCGCTGGCGGCCAGGCCAAGCAGGGTGACGCCGCCCCAGAACCAGAGCTTTTCGCCGGCATTGAAGCGTCCTGCCGGCGCGTGCCCCTGGCCGAACATGCCACCCAGCCGGGCGAGCCATTTGATGTCTGCGACGATCGGGAAATTATCTTTCACGAACAGGACGAAGGTGACGATGATCGAGACCGTGAACAGTGGGCCGACGAAGTTGTGGATGGTTTTCAGGGCGTAGGTCAGGTAGCCGAACAGGCTGTGGCCAATGATGGGCATCAGTACGAATTTGCCGAATATCATGCACAGGCCGGAGGCGGCCAACAGGACGAAAGTGATGGCTGTGGTCCAGTGCACGAAGCGTTCGGTGGGCGTGAAGCGCTGGATCTTGCGGCCAGTTGGCGGTGAATGCACCTTGATCGGGCCTTTGGCGAAGTACATCGCGGCGATCGCGGCGAGCACGCCGAGAACCAGCCAGCCGCCGATGCTGATCATGGGGCCGTTGCGGAATCGGCGCCATGCTTCTCCTGCTGTCGTTGCGACGGGCTGGCCAGGGAGTTGGGCTTTGGGCTGGATCAGTACACCAGACTCCGGGTAAGGCAGGCTGCTGTAATGCGCCTCCCCTGCCACCACCTTGCGCCATACCGGCGCGTTGTTGCCGGGCTGGTCGCGTGTGCGTTCGGCCTGGTTTTGCTTGAGGATGTCTACCGATTCGACGCGCGGTGCCGCGTTCGGCGCAGCGCCTGCTGGTGCCGATGCCCCGCTTGCAGCCGGAGCGGCAGCTTCCTGCTGGCGTGGCGCAGGGGCATCCGCCGCCAGGGACGTGCCGGCGGCGAGTGCCACCGCCAGCGTTGCCAACCATCGTTTCATGGCAAACCTCCTAGCGGTTGGTCTTCACGTACTCATTCTGCAGTTGCCCGCGTTCGCGCACCTGCTTGTCCCAGGAAGCCTTGTCACCCGGCGTCCACCCTTTGGCCACCTGGGCCGTGCTGGCGCCTTTGTATGAAGGCTCATCGCCACGATTCACGGCACTGCCCTGCTTCGACTGCGATACCTCGCCGCAGCCCGCCAGCACCAGCACCATCAGCGCTGCCAGATAGAGCTTCATGATTTCGCCTCCGGTTTGCCGTAAGCCGTGCCCCAGCCCCAAACCTCGCTCCCCTTGCCACGCGTGACGACGCGGGTGCGGAAGATATCCGCCACCACATCGCCATCGCCGCCCAGCAGCGCCTTGGTCGAACACATCTCCGCGCAGGCTGGCAGCTTACCTTCCGCCAAACGGTTGCGCCCATACTTCTCGAATTCGGCTTGCGAGCCATTCTCTTCAGGCCCGCCGGCGCAGAAAGTGCACTTGTCCATCTTGCCGCGCAAGCCAAAGGTCCCATTGGAGGGGAACTGCGGCGCCCCGAATGGGCAGGCATAAGAACAGTAGCCGCAGCCGATACAGGCGTCCTTGTTATGCAGGACAACGCCCTCCTCGGTGCGATAGAAGCAATCGACCGGGCACACCGCCATGCACGGCGCATCCGAGCAATGCATGCACGCCACGGAGACCGATTTTTCTTGCCCGATGATGCCGTCGTTGATGGTCACCACCCGGCGCCGGTTCACGCCCCAGGGCACCTCGTGCTCGTTCTTGCACGCCGTCGCACAGGCGTTGCACTCGATGCAGCGCTCCGTGTCGCAAATGAATTTCATCCGTGCCATGGCAATCTCCTCAGCCCGTGAAGCGTTCGATATTGCAGATGGTCGTCTTGGTCTCCTGCATCATGGTGACCGAGTCATAGCCGTAAGTCGTGGCCGTGTTGACCGCCTCGCCGCGCACGATCGGCGCCGCGCCTTCCGGGTAGTATTCCAGCATGTCCTTGCCCTGCCACCAGCCCGAGAAGTGGAAGGGAATGAAGGCGGTGTCCGCGCCTACGCGCTGCGTCACCAGCGCCCGTACTTTGATGCGGGCACCGGTCGGCGTCGACACAATCACATAATCGCCATTGCGGATGCCCCGCTCCGCCGCGGCCGTCGGGTTGATCTCGACGAAGTTTTCCTGCTGCAGCTCGGCCAGCCACGGGTTGGAGCGCGTCTCCTCGCCGCCGCCCTCGTACTCCACCAGGCGCCCGGAGGTCAGGATGATCGGGAATTTCTTCGCCAGGCCATCGTCGACCGCCTTCTGCTGCACGGTCTTGTAAAGCGTGGGCATGCGCCAGAAAGCCTTCTTGTCCTCGTGGGTTGGATACTTGGCCACCAGATCGGGCCGCGTGCCAAACAGCGGTTCGCGGTGCTGAGGCACCGGATCGGGGAAATTCCACACTACGGCACGCGCCTTGGCATTGCCGAAGGGGTGTACGCCATGCACTTTCAGGCAAACGCGCTGGATGCCGCCGGACAGGTCGGTCTTCCAGTTCTTGCCTTCCGCCGCCAGCTTTTCGGCATCGGTCAGCTCGTCCCACCAGCCCAGCTTTTTCATCAGCACGTGGTCGAATTCCGGATAACCGGTGGTAATGTCGGCGCCCTTGGAGAAGGAACCGTCCTCCGCCAGCAGGTTGACGCCATCCCGCTCCACGCCGAAATTGGCGCGGAAGTTCCCGCCGCCATCCATCACGTGCTGGCTGTTGTCATACAGGTTGGCCGAACCGGGATGCTTGAGTTCAGGCGTGCCATAGCACGGCCATGGAAGGCCGAAGTAATCGCCAGTCAGGTCATAGCCGGTCTCCGCATCCTTGCCGCCTTTGCAGCGCAAGGTCTTCACGTCGAACATGTGCATATTGCGCATGTGCGCCTTCAGGCGTTCCGGCGACTGGCCTGTGTAGCCGATGGTCCAGCTGCCACGGTTGATCTCGCGCAGCATCGATTCCGGCTCTGGCTCCATCATGTTGCCCTTGCCCGGCACCAGTTTCAGCTTCGCCACCAGTTGCTTGCCGAAGCCCAGCTTCTCCGCCAGCTGGTACATGATCATGTGGTCGGTGCGGGATTCGAACAGGGGTTCGATCACCTTTTCTCGCCATTGCACCGAACGGTTGGAGGCAGTCACCGAGCCGGACGTTTCGAACTGCGTCGCAGCCGGCAGCAGGTAGACAGCGCGGTTCGGATTGACCTCCTGTCCTTCCACCTTCATTGCAGCCATGGCGGCCGTGGCGGATGGATACGGGTCGATCACCACCAGCATTTCCAGCTTGTCCATCGCCTTCTTCATTTCCAGCCCGCGCGTTTGCGAGTTGGGTGCGTGGCCCCAGAAGAAGACTGCCTTGACGTTGCTGTCCTGGTCGATCAGCTCATTTTTCTCGAGCACCGCATCAACCCAGCGCGACACCGTCGTGCCGGATTTTTCCATCATCGCTTGCGAGGCGAACTGGCTCTTGACCCACTCGTAATCCACGCCCCACACTGCGCACCAGTGCTTCCACGCGCCGGTCGCCAGGCCGTAATACGCAGGCAGCGAGTCGGGATTGGGGCCAACGTCGGTCGCCCCCTGCACATTGTCGTGACCGCGGAAGATATTCGTGCCGCCGCCGCTCTTGCCGACATTCCCCAGCGCGAGCTGCAGGATGCATGAAGCGCGCACGATCGCATTGCCGATCGTGTGCTGCGTCTGGCCCATGCACCAGACCACGGTGGAAGGACGGTTCTTGGCCATCGTCTCCGCTGCCTGCAGCACCTGGGCCTCGGGCACGCCGCAAGCTTCTTCTACCTTATCCGGCGTCCATTTCGCGACTTCTTCACGCACTTTGTCCATGCCGTAGACGCGGGCCGCGATGTACTCCTTGTCTTCCCAGCCGTTCTTGAAGATATGCCACAGCATCCCGTACAGGAAGGGAATGTCGGAGCCTGAGCGGATGCGGATGTACTGGTCCGACTTGGCCGCCGTGCGCGTGTAGCGCGGGTCGACCACGATCATCTTGCAGCCGTTTTCCTTCGAATGCAGCATGTGCAGCATTGAGACCGGGTGCGCCTCTGCCGCGTTGGAGCCGATATACATTGCCGCCTTGGCGTTCTGCATATCGTTGTAGCTGTTGGTCATGGCGCCATAGCCCCAGGTGTTCGCCACGCCAGCCACCGTCGTCGAGTGGCAGATGCGCGCCTGGTGGTCGCAGTTATTGGTGCCGAAGAAGGAAACGAACTTGCGCAGCAACTGCGCCTGCTCATTATTGTGTTTCGACGAGCCGACGAAGAAGACCGAATCCGGGCCATCCTTCTTTTTCATGTCCAGCAGCTTGGCAGAGATTTCCTGCAAGGCCTGGTCCCAGCTGATGCGCTGGTATTTGCCGTTGACCAGCTTCATTGGATATTTCAGGCGGTACTCGCCGTGTCCGTGCTCGCGCAGCGCAGCACCCTTGGCACAGTGGGCGCCAAGGTTGATAGGCGAATCGAACACCGGTTCCTGGCGGATCCAGATACCGTTCTCCACCACCGCATCGACCGCGCAGCCCACCGAACAGTGGCTGCACACTGTTCGCCGCACGACCTGCTTGCTACCGCTATCAACAGCGGCGGGATCCTTTGCCTGTGCCTTGCGCATCAGCGAAAGCTGCGAGGCAGCCAGTCCGACGCCGACACCGATCCCGGAGCGTTTCAGGAAGGCGCGCCGGTCCATCGTCGGCAAGGCCCTGGCCAGGCTGCCTTCAAGGCTCGACGCAAAACGTCCAGGCGCACGGGGGCCGGCGGGCCCTTTACGTGTAAGGAGCATGATTTGGCCCTCCACTCAGGTCTTGGTGGTGCGGTAGTACTTCTGGATATGTTCTGTGAGGCGATAGCCGGAGCCGGGAGGTGGTTCCGGTTCTGCTGGCGGCGTGGTGTCGGACGGGTTGCTGGCCATTTTCGCGGCGATGCCCGTAGCGGCCAGGGCCCCTACGCCGGTGAAAAACGACCTTCTTCCAGATTTGGATTGCGTTGACATCATGGTCTCCCATAACCAACAACAGTTATTTTTTAACGCTAGCACAAATAATTTAACAATGCATCAACGCTCAGTCCATATCGAATGCCTGGGCTTCCACCTCGACGAAGCTGCGCGCCAAGCCTGCGACTGCACGATAATAAGTTGCCTCTGGATGCTGATCGATCGCGTCAAAAAGCTGGCCTGCCCACGGTTGGATATGGGTACCAAAAAATTCCTTCTGTGTTGCAATGCTGCCATGCAGCAAGCGCATTGCGTCGCACAGGGCAGCGAAATGGTCTTCACTTTCGGAGAGGTGCTCGGAGCGCTCAAGGCCCAGGCGCGCAAGGTCGTCACGCAGTGCGGCCAGCGGCTTCTCCATCAGGAAGCCGGACTGGTAGTAGGAGCCGTACAGCATGACCTCCGGCTTGCCGACGCCAATAAACAGCGACTCGTATTCCTCACGCGCGCGCTCGGCGTCGGTCTTGCTGCTGGCCGCCTGCAGGCCGCGCCAGGCATCTGCCAGCACGCCATCGCCTTCAATGGCGGCGCCCTCAATCAGGTCCAGCACGGCTTGGGATGGCGGGCCATAGAACAGCATGGAGAGCACGCCGTACAGTTCGGAACGCGCATATTCTTCGTCTTCGGTCATTGGCGTTTTACCTCAAAGATGGAGACTTCTTTTTCGGGCTGCATCATGTCGATGACGCGGCAGTCGGGACACATGCGGAGGCGGTCAGGGTTACTCGAGAAGGCTCCGTGGCCGGCGAGTTTGGTGATCATATTTTCCACCATTTGCAGGGTGCCGAACGGTTTTTGACACTTGATGCAGTGGTAGGGTTGGGCTTCGTTGATGACTTTTGCCAGCTTTGCTGTAGCGCCCAGTGCGAGGCGTGGCTGCAGGCTTAGCGCCTGTTCAGGACAGGTGTTCACGCATAGGCCGCATTGCACGCAGTTCGATTCCGTGAAGCGCAGCTGGGGAGACTGCGGGTTGTCGGTCAGCGCGGATTCGGGGCAGGCGCCAACGCAGGCCATACAGAGCGTGCATCTGTTCGTGTCGAGTTCAACCGCCCCGAACGGTGCTCCTGGTGGCAGGGCTATGCAGTCCTGGGGCGTGGGCGCGTGCCTGGCCAGGTGCGTGATCGCGAAGTCCAGCGTTTCCCGTTTCGCAGCCGCGACATGGAAGGTCGCCGCCGGCAGCGCGGTCGCTGCGCGGTTGGCGGTGGTCGTGGCGGTGGCGGAGAAACGTTGCAGCTCTCGGTCCAATTCTTCGGCGTCGCGAACGCGGAGGATATGGAAGCGGATAGCGCTGTAGCCCAGGCCATCGATGATCGCCTGCGCGAACGTCATTTGTTCTGCAATCGCATCCAGGTATTGCGGCGCCTCGCCGCCAGTGGCCAGCACGGCCACGTCAACTGCACCATACGCGACCGCCGCAAGCCACAAATCCATCCCCACAGAGGCGATATGATGAACCGGCACCGGCAAAACACGCGAAGGAACGCCCCGCGCCGCGCCAGCAGCCGCAAGCTGCCCAAGCTCTCGCACCAGCGCACTGCCCTCCTCCTCGCTGTGCACAAGTAGCGCCGGCCGCGAGCCGCCAGCCCGTGCATAGGTCGCCAGCATGGTACGAATGCGCTCTCCGAAGTGAGCAGCGCGCGGCCACGCGTAGGTCAGTGCGCCAGACGGGCACACGGTCGTGCAAGCCCCACATCCCGCGCACAACTGCGGCGACACCTTGATATGGTCACCCGCACTGGAAATCGCTTCCGCCGAACAGATATCGATACAGGCATTGCAACCAGGCTGCCTGCTGCGGCTATGCGCGCAAATGCTCTCTTTATAATGGAAGAAGCGCGGCTTGGTGAACGTGCCGACCAGCTCCAGCACCTGCATCGCCGCCAGGGAAGCCGCTGCCTCGTCAGCGCCTGGCGCGAAATAACCTTGCGGCAGCTGGTGCATGCGCAGCAGTGGCGTGTCGCTCAAATCAAATACCAGGTCAAACTCACCACTGCGGTCCCGGTCGAGGCGATCGAAGTCAATCGCCGCCACTGCACAGCAAGCTGCAACGCAATCGCGATGCGAACCGCAAGCGTCCAGGTCTACTTGATATGCCAGGCTGATCGCCCCCTCCGGGCACGCCTTGACGCACGCATTGCAACGCGTGCACAGCTCAAGGTCGATCGGATTGGACTGCTGCCAGCTCACCTTGAACGCGCCAAGCCAGCCTTGAACGCGAGCCGCACTGCCGCTGAACGTCGGCCACGAATGCCCGGCAATCACGGCATCGCTACCGTCCGTGAGCAGCACGCTCACCTGCAATTGCCGCTCCAGCTTGCGCGCCCAGGCCAACACGCGCTGAGCCGGGCCAAGCAGCAACACACGCCCCTCGGATTGGTATTCAACTTCCGGCACCGGCTCAGGATCAGGCAAGCGGGCAGCCGCCAGCAAGGCCGCCATCTTGGGCGTAGTGTGCCTCGCCTCCTCGCTCCACCCGCCGGTCTCGCGCAGGTTGACGAAGCGCAGCGGAGCCACAGTGGATTTCATCTCCGCCAGCTCGCGGAACAGCGGCTCCTCCTGCGTGCAGGCGATGACGATACGCTCCGCTCCTTCCAGCGTTTGCAGGTACTGGTTGACTTCACGCCGGCAAAGCTGGCTGGCGACCGGCAGCGTCCCTTCGCCCAGGGCGCTGCCAATGGCCGCGCCGTCCAACGGCATGGTGTTATTACAGTTACAGATCCTCGTCTTTTGGCTCATCGTCTTCTTCCGCTGCGAATTCGCGCGCGATCAGGTCCTTGGCGTGGTTGAGGGCTGCCACCATCAGTGGCGTCAGGGGTTCGAATTTGTTGTAGTCCTCGATGTAGGTATCAAGGCCGTCCATCACGTTGAAGCGCGGATCTGAAAACAGCTTCTTCAGAGCAGCACGGCGCACGGCTTCATCGACGCCGCGCGCGACGAATGGAGTGAAGTCGGAATCGGGTGTCAGGCTTTCCACCTGCTCAAGAGTTGGAGCCGGCGCTTCGGGTTCGGCCGGTGCGCCTTCGACGCTGGGCGGCTCGGCAGCGATGTCGGGAACAACCGGCTCCTGGCGAGCCTCCGCCTTCACGCGCGACCAGCGGGCAAAGAAAGTCTCAGCGGCCATGCCGTCCTTCCCCCTCCGCGCGCGCCATTTGCTGGACCGCAGCCCCGCCTTCGAAAGAAGGCCGGCGGCGCTTGCCCTTCGGCTCGGGGCGGTAATACTCCGCGACGAAGGCCACCAGCCTCTCCACGAGCGCAGGCGGCAAAGGCAAGGTATCAACCTGCTCACCCCCATCCATCAGCCGCGCCGCCTCGTTATAAGACAAGGTCACGAGCCGCGGCACAGCCAACTCGCCCTCCAGCCGCCACATGATGAACCAGCAGGGCGAACCGGAATCCAGGTTCAGGAAGTAGCCCTCAGCCTCGTCGGAATACAAGCGCATCGACAGGCCAGGATAAAGCCACAAGGTCGCGGAAGGATCATCCCGCAGGCAGCGCGGCGCGCCCGCTGGCAGAGGCGACAACACGACCTCCGCCGGCAGCCACTGGAATGGCTGCCAGGTGCTCTTCAATTGTTTGCGCTCCATGACTACAGCGAGACTGAGTTCGTCTGTTTCCACTGGCATTGTCCTTGCTAGGAAGTACGATCATACTGCACCAAATCGAGTAACATGCGCAACATTCTTAAAACTAACCACAGGAGAACTTATGCACCGCAGCAGCGCTAAACACTTCATTTTCACCCTGTTTGCATTCTTGATTGCATTCAGTGTGCACGCTGAGAAGCTTCCAAACATCACGATCCTGGCCACGGGCGGCACCATTGCCGGTTCGGGCGCCACCTCGACTACCACTGTCGGCTACACCGCCGCGACGGTCGGCGTCCAACAATTGATAAACGCAGTACCGGAACTGTCCAAGATTTCGAACGTCACCGGTGAGCAAGTGTTCCAGATTGCCTCTGAAAGCATGACCAACGAACACTGGCTGACCCTCGGCAAGCGCGTCAATACCTTGCTGGCCCAGCCGAACGTGGACGGCATCGTGATCACCCACGGTACCGATACCCTGGAAGAAACCGCCTACTTCCTGAACCTGGTGGTCAAGTCGCGCAAGCCAGTCGTGCTGGTCGGCGCCATGCGCCCAGGCACCGCACTGTCCGCTGACGGCCCGATCAACCTGTACAACGCGGTCCTGATCGCCGGCAGCCCGGAAGCGGCCGGCAAGGGCGTGCTGGTAGCGCTGGGCGATCAGATCCACGGCGCGCGCGACGTCACCAAGACCAATACTTCGACCCCTGATTCGTTTAAAACTCCGGAACTGGGCATGCTGGGTTATGTGCAGGGTCCAAAAGCCCACTTCTATCACGCCTCGACCCGCAAACATACCGTCGAAACCGAATTTGATATTTCGAACCTGAACACCCTGCCGCAAGTCGATATTGTTTATGGCTACGCAAACATGAACGCTGTGGCGCTGAATGCATTTATCGCCGCAGGCGCCAAAGGCATTATTCACGCCGGTACCGGTGATGGCAGCGTGGCAGCCAAAGTAAAACCTGAGCTGGCGGCAGCGCGCAAAAATGGCACCGTTATCGTTCGCGCCAGCCGCGTTGGCAATGGCATCCTGGCCCGCAATGGCGAAGCAAATGATGATGAACTGGACTTTGTTGTCGCGGACACCCTGAGCCCGCAAAAGGCCCGCATTTTGCTGATGCTGGGCATGACCAAAACTTCGAATACCAAGGAACTGCAGCGCATGTTCTACACGTATTAATCCGATTGCGTGCGGCGCGCCAACTACTGGCGCGTTCGCACCAATTTCCGGTCTAGCGATCCAGCGCCCGCCCAGCAGCGGCAAGCACCTGTTCCGTGAGCAGTTCCAGCTTGGGCGACTGAATCCTCCATGAGTGCCAATAGAGGTGAATATCCAGGTATTTGCCCGGCACCAAATCAACCAGTTCCCCCGATTCCAGCAGCGATTTATATTGCTGGCGCGGCAGCATGCCATAGCCCATTCCAAGCCGTATCGCTTCCACATACGGGTCGCTGGAAGGGACGTAATGAATTGGATAGGCGCCCAGCGGCAGTCCCAATTCACGCTCGATGAATATCTCTTGCAGCGAATCTTTACGGTCGAAAAACATGACTGGCGCTTTGCGCGCGGCTTCGCGGGTAAATCCATCCGGGAACCAGCGTTTTACGAAATCGGGCTGGGCCAATAAGCGGTAGCGCATGAAGCCCAAATGCTGTGAACGACAGCCGCGCATCGGTTCCGGCTCGCTGGAAACGCCGGCCAGCACCAAACCTTTCTCAAACAGCGAATAAGTGTGGTCCTGGTCGTCGAGGATTATCTCCAGCAGGATGTTTTCGCGATTCAGGAAAGAACTCAACTCCGGCAAAAACCAGGTGCCGAGGGTGTCGTTATTTACCGCAACCGGAATGCGCGGCGACATTGCCTCGTCGGCCTTCAATTCGGCCAGGAATTCCTGCTCCATCAAACGGCTGCGGCGCAGGTATTGCACCAGGCGCTGCCCGGCGCTGGTCAAGCGAATCGGGCGGCTGCGGATCAACAGCGGCGCCCCGACTGCCGACTCCAGCCCGCTGACTCGCTGCGATACGGCCGAAGGCGTCAAATGCAAGGCTGCGGCTGCCTGCTCGAAACTGCCGGAATCGATCACCGCCAGCAAGGCCTCGCCTTGTCGTGCGTCTGGAATCATCACCCCCACCCTTTAGCAAAATTTACGAATACTGAAATATCTTAATTCAGCTTCATTTACTAAGCCAGCGGCGGCACACTTTCGGCTCCACAACAGGAGTTGACAATGCAAAGTTATTTGAACGGTTTAGGACTTGGCGCGAGCCTGATCATGGCTATCGGCGCCCAGAATGCGCATGTGCTGCGGATGGGCATCAAGCGCCAGCATGTGGCGCTGACGGTGGCCGCTTGCATCGTGATTGACGTGATACTGATCGCGCTGGGCGTCGCCGGCGCCGGAGCGATGATCCAGGATTCACCGCTCTTGCTCACCACCGCGCGCTGGGGCGGCGCCGCCTTCCTGCTGTGGTACGGCCTGCGCAGCTGGCGCTCGATGCTGACGCCAAAATCGCTGGCCATCGACGCTAGGGCGCCGGTACCGGATGCCAAGCAGGCGCTGGCCAGCGTAGCCGCCCTCTCGCTGCTGAATCCCCACGTCTACCTGGATACCGTCGTGCTGCTCGGCTCTGTTGGCGGCAGCTATCCGGACGGCCAGCGTGTGGGCTTTTCTGCAGGCGCCATGACGGCTTCCCTGCTGTGGTTCACCGCCCTCGGCTTCGGCGCCACCCGCCTGGCCGGATTGTTCGGCCGCCCGCTGGCCTGGAAATGCATTGAAGGGCTGACCGGCGCAGTCATGCTGACCCTCGCTGCGGGACTCGTCTTGGGCTGACGCCGGTGCGCATGTTGGTTTTAGGCCACTAGGAGAGAACTTCCTGCGGTTGCACGTTAAGATCTCGCATGCTCATTCTCTATGCCGGAACGATCTTCCTCAGTGCTTTCCTGCTATTTCAGGTGCAGCCCATTATCGGCAAGATGGTGTTGCCCTGGTTCGGCGGCTCGGCTGCGGCCTGGACGATCTGCATGCTGTTCTTCCAGTCCACCCTGCTGCTGGGCTACCTGTATTCCCACCTGAGCAGCCGCTACCTGGCGCCGCGCCGGCAAGCCTGGCTGCACGCCAGCCTGCTGCTTGTTGCAGCGCTGATGCTACCGATCATCCCATCCAACGACTGGAAGCCTGCCCCCGGCAGCGATCCGGCGTTCCTGTTACTGGGCTTGCTGGCCGCGACCATCGGACTGCCCTATTTCCTGCTCTCCACCACCGGGCCGCTGGTCCAGCACTGGTTCGCGCAAGAACGGCCGGGAAGCGTGCCGTACCGCCTGTTTGCCCTGTCCAATTTCGCGTCGCTGCTTGGCTTGCTGAGCTATCCGCTACTGTTCGAACCACGCTTCACGCTGAAGGAAATGTCCAGCTTCTGGTCGGCAGGCTTCGTGTTGTTTGCGGTGTTTTGCGGCATCCTGGCATTGAGCGGAGGTGGCCGCAGTCCCGCACCTCGGCGCGAAGAAGCTGCCGCGGGCAAGCCTTCGGCACGGGACGGCCTGTTCTGGTGCGCCCTGGCTGCCGTGCCAACCGTAGTGCTCATTGCGGCCACCAGCCACCTCACCGCGAACATTGCCCCAGTGCCCCTGCTGTGGGTGCTGCCCCTGGCTATTTACCTGCTGACCTACATCCTCTGTTTTGAAAGCACGCGCTGGTACCGCCGCTGGCTTTTCCTGCCGCTGATGGCCGTGCTGACGCCGCTGCTGGTTGCGTGCAGCACCTATCCGAGCCTGATGCCCTCCGGGATCTTATGGCCAACGCTGCTGTTCTGCCTTGCCATCTTCGTGTACTGCATGGCCTGCCACGGGGAACTCTCGCGGCTGAAACCTCCGCCAGCACAATTGACCGCGTATTTCCTGACGATCGCCCTCGGCGGCGCGGTGGGCGGAGTATTCACCGGCCTGGTCGCCCCGCACATCTTCAACGACGATTACGAACTGACCTTGTCCTGCATCGCGGCAGTCTGCATCGTCGGCGCCGCCAGCCTGTATCGCCAGCCGGCACTTGCTTCGTACGCCCGCCCCATTAAAGCGACCGTCGTTTGCACAACGCTGCTCGGCGTGATGTGGGCCGCCAATGCCATTTCACCCTCCACGCCCACAATTAAGGGACGCAACTTCTACGGCACAGTCAAGGTCAAGGATACCGGCAGCGGCGCGGACCGGGTTCGCCAGCTGACCCATGGCGTCATCATCCACGGGCGGCAGTTCCTTGATCCATCGCGCCAGTTCTGGCCCACGACTTATTTCGGCAACGCCGGCGGCGCAGGCATTGCGATTGAAGCCAGCCGGCATGGCGGCCCGCAACATGTCGGCATCATTGGCCTTGGAATCGGCACGATGGCAGCATATTGCCGTCCTGGCGACGTGTACCGATTCTATGAAATCAATCCGCTTGTCGTGCAGTTTGCCAACGAACACTTCACCTTCCTGCGCAATTGCCCTGCAACCAAGCAGATCGCCCTGGGAGACGCCCGCCTGACGATGGAAGCCGAGCCTGCGCAGCAGTTCGACGTGCTGGCGG
>Ga0209256_1001074_pt1 | contig 31611 bp, 21 predicted proteins | sample AraplaCol_mCL_r2_2_FD_184270 | JGI IMG/M metagenome (GOLD analysis project Ga0209256, IMG submission 184270) | Arabidopsis root microbial communities from North Carolina, USA - plate scrape MF_Col_mCL_r2 (SPAdes) (version 3) | ecosystem: Host-associated > Plants > Roots > Endosphere | place...
ACGGCCCTGGCCACCCTGATCGCCCATCCCTACTGGACCGTCGCCGAGCCGGGGGAGCGCTTCCACGCTCTGAACACCTTCCTGGAGCATATCGGCCTGATCGGCGGCCTGATGATCGCGGCGGTCCTGATCGAGAAAGAGCGCCCCGCATGACTTCGAACCCGCCGCCCCGGCACAGCCGGCTGACCGACATCACCGGCATGGGGATGGCCTTCGTCGGCGGCTATGTCGACGTGGTCGGCTTCGTGCTGCTGTTTGGGCTGTTCGTGGCCCACGCCACAGGCAATATCGTCATGCTGGGCGTCGGCCTCGCCGGCGACGCCGGCGGGCTGGTGACCAAGCTGCTGGCGCTGCCGGTGTTCGTCGGCTCGGCCGCCGCCACCTACGCCCTGATCCGCTGGCGCGACGCTCGGGGCCAGCCCTGCCAGGTCCTGGTCCTGGCGCTGCAGGCGGTCTTGCTGCTGGCTTTCATGCTGCTGACGGTTCGGGCCTTGCCCGCCGCCAGCCCGGACGTGCCTGCGGTCATGCTGGCCGGCCTCGTGGGCGTGGCGGCCATGGCCGTGCAGAACGTGGGCGCCCGCGCGGTCTTCACCCACTTGGCGCCGACGACCATGATGACCGGCAACGTCACCCAGGTGGCCATCGACCTGGTCGATCTGGCCCTCGCCCGTGGACGTCCAGACGCGGCGCTCAAGGCGCGGATCCGCAAGACCTGGCCGCCCGTCGCCGCCTTCGCCCTCGGCGCGGTCAGCGGCGCGATCGGCGTGCTGGCCGCCGGCGCATGGAGCCTGGCGCCCGGCGTCGCGCTGGTCGCGCTTCTAGCTCTCATACATTGGCGCAACCCGCTCTCCGGGTAAGACCCTCTGAGCACTACGGCGCCCTGACGGGAACGTCGCCTTCCCCACTTAACGGTCTTTTCAATTCGATCTGATCCTATGGCGACAGCGAAGCTGGACGTCCGCTGTCGCGTGCAATCAAAGGCGACAGCGTGCGGGACCGGGCTTCGAGCGAACAGGACGGGGGCTACGGCGCACTCGACATCCTGGACGCCAGCCAGGAATGCGCCTGGATCCTGCGCCCGGACGGCGCGGTCGAGCACGTGAACCACCGCGCCCAGGCGCTGTTCGCCACGCGCCCCGGCGCCGCCGCGCCCTGGCGCGAGATCTGGCCGGAGGAAAGCCGTTTCTCGCTGGACCGCGCCTTCGACATCGCACGCCTGGGCCAGGTGGCTCACTTCCGCGCTTTCCTGGGCGACGCCCAGCGTCGGGTCTATTACGACACCACCATCTCGCCGATGCGGGACAAGACCGGGGCGGTGATCCGCCTGCTGGCCTGCGCTCGCGACGTGACCGTCGAGGTCGAGACGCAAGGGTTCCTCAAGACCGTCATCCAGCTTCTGCCCTCGCCCCTGACGGTCAAGAACGTCGAGGACGGCCGCTATGTGCTGATCAACCGCGCCGCCGAGGAGGCCTTTGGCCTGGTCGCCGACGAGGCGGTGGGCAAGGCCGCGTGGGAAGTCATGCCCCCCGCAATGGCCCAGACCCTGACCGGCATCGAGGCCCGGGTGCTGAAGACCGGCGAGATGCAGGTCTCCGAAGAGCAGGTGGGACGCGGCCCAGACGTCATCCCCCGCCATTTCCTGACCAAGACCCTGGCCACTTACGACGACATCGGCGCCCGCCACTTAATCACCCTGGGCGACGACATCACCGCCAGCAAGGCGGCCAAGGCCTCGCTGCGCGCGGCCCTGGACCAGGCCGAGCAGGCCAGCCAGGCCAAGAGCGCTTTCCTGGCCAACATGAGCCACGAGATCCGCACGCCTTTGAACGGCATCGTCGCCGGCGCCGATTTGCTGGCCAAGGGCGAACTGACGCCCCGGGCCCGCGAACTGGTCGAGATCATCGTCAATTCCGGCCGCAGCCTGGAGCGGCTGCTGTCCGATATCCTGGACCTGGTGCGGATCGAGGCGCGGCAGGTGGTGATCGAGACGCAGCCCTTCGACCTGTCCGATCTGGCCCGGTCGGTCGGCGCCCTGTGCGCCCTGCGCGCCGAGGAGAAGGGCGTGCTGCTGGAGACACGGATCGATCCGGCCGCCGCCCGTGCGGTGATCGGCGACGGCCCGCGCCTGCGCCAGGTGCTGACCAACCTGATGAGCAACGCGGTCAAGTTCACCGACCACGGCCAGGTGACCCTGGAGGTCGCCCTGGGCGCCGGCGACCGTGTGCGCTTCTCGGTGCGCGACACGGGCATCGGCTTCGACGCCGCCGAGAAGGTCCGGATCTTCGAGCGCTTCCAGCAGGCCGACGCTTCGTTTACCCGTCGCTTCGGCGGCACTGGCCTCGGCCTGGCGATCTCGCGCGAGCTGGTCCAGCTGATGGGCGGCGACCTGGCCTGCGACAGCACCCCGGGCGAGGGCTCGACCTTCTGGTTCACCCTGCCCCTGCCGATCCATGAGCAGGCGGCCGCCGAGGCCGCGCCCGCCTCCCCCCCGGAAACCCCGGACACGCCCCGGGTGCTGGTGGCCGACGATCATCCGACAAACCTCAAGATCGTCGAGCTCATGCTGGCCGAGGTGGCCGAGATCTTCACCGCCGAGAACGGTCGCGAGGCCGCCGACCTGTTCGCGACCATCACGCCCGACCTGGTCCTGATGGACATGCAAATGCCGGTCATGGACGGGCTGGACGCCGTCCGCGAGATCCGCGCCCGCGAGGCGGCCACCGGCTCGGCCCGCACGCCGATCATCATGCTCACCGCCAACGCCCGCCCCGAGCATGTGGCCGCCAGCCGCGAGGCCGGCGCGGACCTGCATCTGGAAAAACCGATCACCAGCGCTATGCTGTTCGCCGCCATAGGCCAGGCTTTCGAAGCCGCGCAGGGCGCGCCGGAAACCAAGGCCGCCAGCGCCTGATCGGGCGGCTACCCGAACCGAAAATCGGTCCGATCTTTACCCGGTCTTCGCCAATCCCGAGCCATACTGGGGCTTAAGTAGAACATTCGGCGATTTCATGGGCTTAGCAGCTTCTTCCACCGCCTTGGCGACGCCTTTCCAGGCCCCCTCGCGCCCCTCGGGCGGCGACCAGATCGGCGTGCGGCTGGAGGCCGCCCGCCAGGTGGTGGAAACCCGCTTCCTGGAGGCCGGCGACGTATTGTCGCGGGCGGTCGACGGCGTGGGCTCGCTGATCGCGGGCCTGGACGCCATCCGCGCCAATCTCGACGCGGAGACCGTGGCGGCGACCACCGACGAGCTGGTCCAGGCGGCCGAAACGCTGAAGTCCCTGCCGGACAGCCTTGACGTCCGACGCGGCCGGGTCGGCGAGCTGGTCAAGTTCAGCGAAGGGCTGGGCGGCCGCATCGCCGAGATGCGCCAGCACCTGGCGTACCTCCGGGTCTTCGCGATCAACATCAAGATCACTTCGGGCGGTATCGCCGCGGCCGGGGCCGAGTTCGCGATCTTCGCCCAGGAGATCTACGACTGCATCGAGCTGGGCGGCGCTCAGCTGGACGCCCTGAGCAATGACCTGGCCCGGCTGGACCAGACCCTGCGCGGCGCGCTGGCGCATGAACAGGACCTGGCCAAGAGCTGCTCCAGCCTGCTGCCGGCGGTGCCCGACGCCCTGACGGCCAGCGCGGCCGCCATCGCCGAGCATCACGCCCGCATCGCCAGCGTCGCGGTCAACGTCGCGACCCTGGCGCGCGACGTGCAGAAGAAGGTCGGCGGCGGCCTGGCCGCCCTGCAGGTCGGCGACAGCACGCGTCAGCGCATCGAGCACGTCCAGGCCGGTCTGAAGTTCCTCGACGAGATGGCCGAGATCACAAGCCTGGACGCCGAACCCCGCGCCCGCGCCCACGCCTTCGTCCACCGCTTGCTGGGCGCCCAGCTGAGCGCGATGGCGCAGGACTTCCACCGCGAGGTCGGCCGCATCAACCAGAGCGTCGTCGGCATGGCCGCCGACGCCAGCGAGCTCCTGCGGCTGCGCGACCTGGCCTCGGGCCAGAGCGACAGCAACGAAGCCAGCTTCCTGCGCAGCCTGGAGAACAATGTCGGCCAGGCCCTGGGGCTGGTGGGCGACATGACCGCCGGCGAGCAGGCCGCCGAGGCGGTCAGCCGTTCGGCCGCCGTGTCGGCCCGCGAGCTGACCGAACGCATCGCCGGCATCCAGAACATCCGCGCCGACGTGCAGATGATGGCGCTGAACACCACGCTGAAATGCGCCCGCATCGGCGAGACAGGCAAGCCGCTGGGCGTCATCGCCGTCGAGCTGCGCGCCCATGCGATCCACCTGGAGAAGTCGGCGGCCCAGACCACCGCTTCGCTGGAAAGCCTGTTCGACGCCGCCGAGGCCCTGGGCCAGCGGGACGCCGCCCGCGACGACGAAGACGGCAAGGCCGCCGCCGCCGCCACGGTGCTGAGCGGTGCGGTCGCCCGGATCGGCAAGGCCGGAGACGGGGTCGACAGCGCCCTGGACGCCGTCGCCCGCCAAGGCGTCGATGTCGTCGACATGCTGCGCCGCGCCGCCCAGCGCAGCGACCTCAACACCCAGATCGGCTCGGTCCTCGACGCCGCCGCCGACCAGCTACTGGACATGGCCGGCGACGACGAGATCGCCACCGACGATATCGCCCCCGCCCTGCATCCGCTGCTGGCCAAGCTGGCCAAGACCTACACCATGGCCCAGGAGCGGGAGGTCCACCGGGCGTTCACCGAAGGGCTGGCGGAAGCGGTCGAGGCGGAGCCGGAAGTCGTGGCGGAAGCCGTCGACGACGACCTGCTGTTCTGATCAAGCAGCGGAGGGACGCCCCCTCCGTCACGATGCGTATCCGCATCGCGCCACCTCCCCCGCCTTGCGGGTGAGGAGTAATTCACGCTGATCTTCTCCTCCCCCGTGCAGCGGGGGAGGTGGCGGGCGCAGTCCGACGGAGGGGGCGTCCTACCGGCTGGCCGCCCGCAGCACTTCGCCCGCCAGGTTCTGCAGCGGGGCCACGCGGTCGACACAGCCCAGGGCGATGGCTTCCTTGGGCATGCCAAACACCACAGAGGTGGCCTCGTCCTGGGCCAGGGTGTAGGCGCCGGCCGACTTCATCTCGGACATGCCGCGCGCGCCGTCGTCGCCCATGCCGGTCATGATCACGCCCACGGCGTTCGAGCCGGCCGAACGGGTGGCCGAGCGGAACAGCACATCCACCGACGGCCTATGGCGCGAGACCAGCGGGCCGTCCTTGACCGAGACGTAGTAGCGGGCGCCGCTGCGCTCGAGCAGGGTGTGCTTGTTGCCCGGCGCGATCAGCACCCGGCCGCGCCGCACGGTGTCGCCGTCCTCGGCCTCCTTGACCTCGACCGCGCACAGGCTGTCCAGCCGCTTGGCGAACGAGGCGGTGAACTTCTCGGGCATGTGCTGAACGATGACCATGCCCGGCGAGTCCGGCGGCAGGGCCTCCAGCAGCACGCGCAGCGCCTCGGTGCCGCCGGTCGAGGCGCCGATGCAGACCACGCTTTCGGTGGTGCGGGCCATGGCCACCTTGCCGGTGGGCGGCGGCAGCATGGCGTCGGCGGTGAGCTTCTTCTCCGGCTCGTGGCCGGAGCGGGTGAACTGCGGGACCGGACGCCTGGACCCGGCCAGCCTGGCGCCGGCCGCGGCCTTCACCGCGTCGCAGATGCGGATCTTGGACTCCATCAGAGCGTCGGCCACGCCCATCTTCGGCTTGAGGATGATGTCGACCGCCCCGGCCTCCAGGGCCTGCAGCAGGGTCTCGGATCCCGCCTCGGTCAGGGAGGAGCACATCACCACCGGGATCGGCTTCTGGGCCATCAGCTTGCGCAGGAAGGTGATCCCGTCCATGCGCGGCATCTCGACGTCCAGGGTGATGACGTCGGGAACTTCCTCGGCGATGCGCTTTGCGGCGACGAACGGGTCGGAGGCGACGCCCAGCACCTCGATCTGCGGATCGGCTTCGAGGATCGCGGCCAGGGTCTGACGGACCGTGGCCGAGTCATCGATGATCAGGACGCGGATCTTTCGGACCACGGACATGACGCGCTACCGCTTCTGGAAGACCGTGTTGGCGATCTGGGTGACAGGCAGGTCGATGCCAACGATCGACTCCGAATGGCCCAGGAACAGATACCCGCCAGGCGCCAGATGGTTGCACAGGCGGGTCAGGACCTTGGCCTGGGTCGCCTTGTCGAAATAGATCAGGATGTTGCGGCAAAAGACGATATCGAGGCCGGTCTCGATCGGGTAGGCCTCGTCCATCAGGTTCAGTCGGCCGAAGGCCAGCTTGGAGCGCAGGTCCGGCTTGATCCGAACCTCGTTGCGCGACGGGTCGCGCGATCGCATCACATACCGCTGGCGACGGGCCGTCGAGACGGGCTCGATCATCGCTTCGGAGAAGCGGCCGGCGATCGCCTGGTCCAGCACCTCGGTGCAGATGTCGGTGCAGAGGATCGAATAGTCGAGCCCGCGCTGCTTCTCGCAGAACTCGTCCAGGATCATGGCGATGGTGTAGGGCTCCGCGCCCGTCGAGCAGGCGGCGCTCCAGATCTTGATCTCGCGCTTGCCCTTGGCCGCCAGGGCCGGCAGCCCTTTGGAGACCAGGAAGTCGAAATGGGCCGGCTCGCGGAAGAACTCGGTCTTGTTGGTGGTCACCGCATCGATCAGGTGAATGACCTCGGCCTCCATCCCGTTCTCCTCGAACAGGTAGTGGCAGTAGGCGTTCACGTCGCCAATGCGGGTCGCCCGCATGCGGCGGCGCAGGCGGCCTTCCAGCATGGTGCGCTTGTTGGACGGCATCTTGATGCCGCTGTAGTCGTGGATGAACTCGGCCAGCCGCTTGAAATTGCGGGCGCTGAGCTGTTCGGCCTCGGGGGCCTGAAGCGCGGCTTGTCTCGACACGGGCGTCTCCGTTCGCGGCGTCTGCGCGCCGCTGGTCATTCCGGCGCTCCCTGCCGGAGCCGCCGGGGCGGTTCTAGGCCGCCTGGCTGAGGGCGGCGGCGTCCTGGCTGGTCAGCAGACGCCCCAGGTCGAAGATCACGACGAAGCCGCTCTTCCCCGAGACCCCTTCACGACGCACCACGCCCTGGATGTATTCCGAGCGCCACGGCACGCCGATGTCGGGCGGGCCCTCGATCTGGTCTGTCGAGAACGAGACCACCTCGATCACCCGGTCGGCGATCAGCCCCAGCGACAGCAGGCGGTCCTCGAGCGGCACGTCCAGCACCAGGATGCGGGTGGCGCCGGTCGGCTCGGCGGCCGGCAGGCCCAGCTTTAGGCGCAGGTCGATCGTCGGCGTGCCCCGGCCGCGCACGTCCGTCAGCCCCATCAGGTAGTCGGGGCCTTCCGGAATGGCGAACGGCGCCTGGTAGTCGAGGATTTCGCGAACATGGGCGACCGAGACCGCGAAGACCTCGGCGCCCAGGCCCAGGGTGACGAATTGCTGATCCGTCGTGGCCATCAGGCGTACTCCCGGAAGTCGGCGTCGTCCGCGTCGGGGCCGCCGCTGGTCAGGTCCAGGGCGAAGCCGCCGGCGCGAGCCTGCTGGGCGGCGACCGACTGGCGGACCGGGCTCGCAGCCGGCTTGCGGGCGGCCGGAGCGGCGGGACGCTTGGCGGCCGGGCGCGCGACCGGGCGGCGCGGAGCCGTGACGCCGCTGTTGGTGCGGAAATAGGCGATCGAGGTCTGCAGTTCCTCGGCCTGGGCGGCCAGTTCCTCGGAGGTCGCCGACATCTGCTCGGACGCCGAGGCGTTCTGCTGGGTCACCTTGTCCAGTTGCTGGATCGCCTCGTTGATCTGGGCCGCGCCGATGTCCTGCTCGCGGCAGGCCGCGCTGATCTCGGCCACCAGTTCGGCGGTCTTGCGGATGTTGGGCACCAGGGTGGTCAGCATGTCGCCGGCCGACTGGGCGGCCTTGACGGTGTCCGAAGACACGGCGCCGATCTCGGTGGCCGCCGTCTGCGAGCGCTCGGCCAGCTTGCGCACTTCCGAGGCGACGACGGCGAAGCCGCGGCCGTGCTCGCCGGCCCGGGCCGCTTCGACGGCGGCGTTCAGGGCCAGCAGGTCGGTCTGGCGGGCGATCTCCTGCACGATGGTGATCTTCTCGGCGATCGTGCGCATCGCGTCGACGGCGCGGTTGACCGCTTCACCCGACACTTCGGCGTCCTTGGCCGACTGACGGGCGATCTTCTCGGTCTGGGCGGCGTTGTCGGCGTTCTGCTTGATGTTGGCGGCCATCTCCTCCATCGAGGCCGAGGCCTCTTCGGCCGACGAAGCCTGCTCGGTGGCGCCTTGCGACACCTGCTCGGAGGCGGCCGACAGTTCTTGTGAACCAGCCGAGACGTTTTCCGAGGCCGAGATCGCGTCGCCGACCACGCCGCGCAGGCGCTCGATCATCACGTTCACATGGCCCAGCAGATCGGCGATCTCGTCCTTGGTGGTGATCGCCACGGTGTCGGTCAGGTCGCCCTCGGCCACGGCGCGCACCGCGTCCGAAGCCCGGTTCAGACCCTTGCTGACCGCCATCGAGATATAGACCGCCGCGCCGATCGCGATCAGCAGCGAGACCACCGCCATCACGATCAGGCTGGTGCGGACCTTGGCGAAATCGGCGTCCGCCTCATCGGTGGCCGCGTTCATCTGCGCCTTCGACAGCTCGACCAGCTCCTGAACCTGCGCGGAGGCGTCGACCACGGCCTTGCGGCCGTCGCCCATCGACACGGCCGTGGCCTCGACGTCCTTGTCGGCGATGGCGAGGGCGTAGACCCGCTCGTGGGCGCTGATCATCCGGTCCCAGGCCGCGCCCAGGGCCTGCCACTTGGGCCGTCCCTCGGCGGTCGCCATGCCTTCGGTCTTGGTCAGCAGAGCCTCGAAGGCCCGCTTTTCCTTCTCGATCGAGTCCTCGAGGGTGCGCACCTCCTCGGAAGTGTCGACCAGGACCATGTTCTTTTCCGCCCGCACCACATTGAGCATGTGGATGTTCAACTGTTGGGCGGCCTCGAGGCGCACGGCCGGCCCATCAACCATCGCATTCATGTCGCGATTGGTGGTCGACAGGCTGCTGATGCCAAAGACAGTCGCCATCAGCAGCAGGGCGATGATCACCCCGAAGGCGAGGCCTAGCTGAAGTTTGATCGTGAAGCGCATGGTCTTGTCCCCCTCGGCCTAGGTCCGGTGAAAGCACCGGACCGCCGTTGTTACTCTCAGTACTCGGTGAATTCGCGGTCGTCGGCGTCCGGACCGCCCTGGCTCAGGTCGAGGGCGAAGCCCTGGGCCCGGGCCTGCTGGACGGCGACGGCGCGTGGCGCGGTCTTACGGGCCGGAGCCTTGGCCGCGGCCGGCTTGGCGGCGGCGCGGGCCGGCAGACGCACGACCGGGGCCGTGGGCTTGCGCGACGACTGGGCGCTGCTCGACAGACGGAAGTAGGCGATCGAGGCCTGCAGCTCTTCGGACTGGGCGGCCAGTTCCTCGGAGGTCGCCGACATCTGCTCGGACGCCGAGGCGTTCTGCTGGGTCACCTTGTCCAGTTGCTGGATGGCTTCGTTGATCTGGGCCGCGCCGATATCCTGCTCGCGGCAAGCGGCGCTGATTTCCGAGACCAGTTCGGCGGTCTTGCGGATGTTGGGCACCAGGGCGGTCAGCATCTCGCCGGCCGACTGGGCGGCCTTGACGGTGTCCGAAGAGACGGCGCCGATCTCGGTGGCCGCGGTCTGCGAGCGCTCGGCCAGCTTGCGCACTTCCGAGGCGACGACGGCGAAGCCGCGGCCGTGCTCGCCGGCTCGAGCGGCCTCGACGGCGGCGTTCAGAGCCAGCAGGTCGGTCTGACGAGCGATCTCCTGAACAATGGCGATCTTCTCGGCGATCGTGCGCATGGCCTCGACGGCGCGGTTGACCGCTTCACCCGACACTTCGGCGTCCTTGGCCGACTGACGGGCGATCTTCTCGGTCTGGGCGGCGTTGTCGGCGTTCTGCTTGATGTTGGCGGCCATCTCTTCCATCGAGGCCGAGGCCTCTTCGGCCGAAGAAGCCTGTTCGGTGGCGCCTTGCGACACCTGTTCCGAGGCGGCCGACAGCTCCTGCGAACCAGCCGAGACGTTTTCCGAGGCCGAGATCGCGTCGCCGACCACGCCCCGCAGGCGCTCGACCATCCGCTCCAGCGCGATGCCCAGGGTGTCGCGGTCGGACAGCGGCTTGGCTTCCACCGTCAGGTCGCCATCGGCCACCTTGTCGGCGACGGCGGCGGTGGCCCGCAGGTTCTCGGTCATCTTGTTGACCGTATCGACCAGGTCCTTGATCTCGTCGTTGGTCGTCACGTCGACGCGCTGATCCAGGTCGCCCAGGGCCACGGCGTCGGCCAGGGCGGCGACCTTGGACAGGCCCTTGCTGATGGTCATCGAAATCCAGAAGGCGGCGGCGCCGGCCAGGATGAGCGAACCGACGATGACGCCGATCAGGAAGTTGCGAGCCTGGGCGAAGGTCGCGTTGCCTTCTTCGTCGGCGGCCTTCAGTTGCTCGGTGTTGTAGGTGACCAGATCGTCGACGCGCTGGGTGACGGCATTGGTCAACGGACGCTGGACGGTGGCCATCATGCCCACGCCCTCGGCGCGGCGACCGGCCATCATGGCCTCGCGCATCTTCAGGTCGACGGCGGCGTAGCCTTCCCAGTCCTGCTGCAGCGCGACCCACTTGCCCTTGGCGACGTCGGTCGTCGACTTGGCGATGCCTTCGTCGATCAGGGCCTGGACCTGCTTACGGGCCTTGTCCGCCTTGCCGTTCTGGCTGCGCAGCTCCTCGTCGTCGGAGGCCAGGCCCATGTTCTTCTGGGCGCGGGTGATCTGCAGCAGGGCGATGTTGGCCGCCTGCACGCGCTGCATCTGCGCCATCGGGCCCGCGATCATCGCGGTCTGGGCCGAGTTGAGCTTGTTGAGCGAATTGATGCCCAGCAGGGTCGAGGCTGTCATCAGGACGATGAGCAGGCCAAAGGCCAGGCCGAGCTTGAGTTTGATCGTGAAGCGCATGGTGGGACCCCGGCTCAGGCTTGGAGCGCGTTGAAGGGAGTGACGTTGGCGGTCGCCTGACCGCGCGCGGCGAAGATCTGGTCGAGGTCGGGGATGACGATCACGTCGCCGCCCCGCCGCGCCAGAAGTCGGATGAAGTCGGACCGCCACTTCAGGCCGACCCGGGGCGCTTCCTCGGTGACGGAGCGGTCGATGGCGGTGACTTCATGAACCTTGTCCGCGCGCAGGCCGATCAGGGTGGCCTCGCCGTCCAGGTCGTATTCGATGACCACGATGCGGCTATCGATGGTGGGTTCCGCGACGTCCATGTCGAAGGCCACCCGCAGGTCGACCAGCGGGATCACCCGGCCACGGAAATTGATGACGGCGCTGACGAACGGCGGCGCGCCGGGCACGCCGGTCTCGGGCAGCAGGTCCAGCACCTCGCGCACCAGCCCGGCCTCCAGGGCGAAGGTCTCGCCGCGCAGGTCGAAGGTCAGGGCCTCGATGGCTTCGGTCGGATGTTCGGTCATGTCCGGGCCCTTCTCAGCTAGCGGCGCGCAGTTGCGCGTCCTGACGTTGGCCGGCGGCCACCAGGTGGGCGATGTCGAGGATCAGGGCCACGCCGCCGTCGCCGAGGATCGTCGCGCCCGAGAAGGCGCCGACATCGGCGTGGAACGGCGACAGGGCCTTGATGACGGTCTGGTGGTCGCCGAGGATCTGGTCGACGACGAGGCCGACGCGGTCCTGGCCCTGGGCCTGGCCGGTGGAGACCACGACGATCTTTTGGTGGGGATCGGGCTCGAGGCCCGTGGCGAACACCTGGCGCAGGCGGAGGAACGGCACGAGCTGGTCGCGCAGGGTGATCAGGCTGCGCCCCGCCGAGCGCACGTCCTGCTCTACCGACAGCTCCACGCACTCCTCGACCGAGGCCAGCGGGATCACGTAGCGGCCCGTGCCGACCCGCACCAGCAGGCCGTCGATGATCGCCAGGGTCAGCGGGATGCGCAGCGACACCACCGAACCGTGGCCCGGCGTGCTGCTGATCTCGATCGAGCCGCGCAGGCCCTCGATGGTCTTCTTCACCACGTCCATGCCGACGCCGCGGCCCGACAGATTGGTGATCGCCGCCGCCGTCGAGAAGCCCGGGGCGAAGATCAGCTGCAGCAGTTCGCTGTCGCTCAGCACCTGGCCGGGCTGGATCAGGCCGTTCTCCTCGGCCTTGGCGCGGACGCGGGCGCGGTCGACGCCGCGACCGTCGTCGGTGATGGTTATCACCACCTCTGCCCCCGACTGGCGGGCGGCCAGCACGATGTGGCCGGTCCCGGACTTGCCGGCGGCCAGGCGCTGTTCCGGCGTCTCCAGGCCGTGGTCGGCCGAATTGCGGATCAGGTGGATCAGCGGATCGGCCAGGCGCTCGATCACCGTCTTATCCAGCTCAGTGGTCTCGCCCTCGGTCGACACCTCGATGGTCTTGCCGGTGTCGCGGGCCAGGTCGTGGATCAGGCGGCGGAAGCGGCCGAACAGCTGGGCGATCGGCACCATGCGGACCACCATCATGGTGTCGCGCATCTCCGAGGCCAGGCGCTCGATCTCCTCGGCGACGGCGCGCAGGGCGATGTCGCTGCTGGAGGCGGCCAGTTGCTTGAGGCGGGACTGGGCGATGACCAGCTCGCCCACGCGATCCATCATCTCGTCCAGGCGCTCGGCCGGGACGCGCACCGTGTCACCGCCGGCCTTGCGGCCTTCGTTGGCGGCGGTTTCGACCGGAGCGGCGGCGTCTTGCGCGACGACCGGCGTCTCGACGATCTCGGCGACGACCTCGACCTCGGTCGCGGCGTTCAGGTCCTGGATGTCCAGGGTCATGTCGTCGATGACGAAGATGAAGACGTCTTCGATGGCGTCGCGGCCGTGCTTGGTGACCAGGGTCACGTCCCAGGCCAGGTGGCACTCTGTTGGGACCAGCGCGTCGAAGTCGGGCACGGCGTCGGTGACGGCGACCACGGTGCAGTCGCCCAGCTCGCGCAGCTCGTCCAGCAGGGGCAGCGGGCGGGTGCCGTTGACCAGGGCGTCGGCCGGCAGGCTGAAGCGCACGCGCCAGCGGTTCATGCCGGGCTCGGCCGGCCCGGCGGAAGCGGCGGCGGTCGGATTGCCGGCGGCCTCGACCACGCGGTGCAGCTCGGCGAGCAGGACGTCGCCGTCGGTCTTCGAGGCGGGACGGCCCTCGGCCAGGGCGCGCATGTGGTCCTGGGCGGCCAGGACCGCGCCGACCAGCTCGGGCGTGGCCGCGACCTCGCCCTTGCGGACACGGTCGAAGGCGGTTTCGCAGTGATGGGTGAAGGCGGCCAGGGCGTCGAAGCCGAACATGGCGCCCGAGCCCTTCAGGGTGTGCAGGCCGCGGAAGACGGCGTCGACCAGGTCTCGATCCCCCGGACGATGGGCCAGGTCGAGCAGACCCTGCTCGATCTCCTCCAGCAGGTCCTGGGCTTCCTGGCGGAACGTCTCGATGGGATCGAGGCCGCTCACTTGGCCAGCACCTTCTTGACGACCCGGACCAGCTGTTCGGGATCAAAGGGCTTGGTCAGCCAACCGGTCGCGCCCGCGGCCTTGGCCTGAGCCTTGATTTCGGCGTCGGACTCGGTGGTGAGGAACAGGATCGGCACGCCGGCCCCGGCCGGGCGCGCGCGCAGCTCGCGGATCATGGCCAGGCCGTCCATGACCGGCATGTTCAGGTCGGTGACGATCAGGTCGAAGCCGCCGGCCGAACCCTTGTCCAGGCCGTCCTGGCCGTTCACCGCTTCGGTGACGGCATAGCCTTCGCCGCTCAAGGCGATCTTGATCGCCTGCCGGATGCTGGCGGAATCGTCCACCGTGAGGATCGAGGTCATTGGGCGGTTCCCTGAAGCCAGAACTTGGCGCGCTCGGAGGTGTCGTCGTCGAGGAAGCCGCCGCGCCGCAGCACTTCCAGGACCGCGCCGCCCGCAGGGTGACGCAGCGTAAAGCCTTGGCCTGTCCCGGCCGCCCTGCGGCGCGCGGATTCGACCATTTGGATGAAGGTGAGGTCGGTCTCTTCGACCGCGGTCATATCGAGGGCGATCGGGCCGCCTTTGGCCAGAGCCGCGCCGACCAGGTCATATGCAACGCCGATATTGGAAACCGTCACGTCACTGTCAAATAAGAGGGAATCTGCACCTGGATTTGACAATATTTAGCCCCCGAACACGTAGAGATATCAGCGTTATACGACATCACTACTTGCCATAATCTCGGATGCCGCCCTTAAAGTAAGGTAAACCGGACAACCCCAAGGGGAGCGGCAAACTGTCGCGATCGCTTGAGTCGGGTTTTAGACTCCGGGCTCGGCGCGCTCGGCAGGACGCGGAGCGGTCTTTCGCGGCGCCACGTCCTTGTCCAGCGCCGCTTCAGACCGTCGGTAAGCGCCCTACCCCAGGACGTGGCGAAAGAGCTCGAGCCCTTCTCGCCGGCTGACCGCCCAACGGACGGGCCCCGCGTCTCCTGGATCGGGTCTGGCGGCGCTACGCCCGCGCAAAAAGAATGGCCCGGCCGAAAGGCCGGGCCATGAAGCCCAGGGCGGGGCCTAGCCCCTCCACCCTGGCCGACGTCGAGCTGCTGGGGGGAGCGAGCTGGCCGACGCCGGGATCATCGTGAAGAGCGCCAGCAAGCGCTCCCTTCGCTTAGAAGCTCATGCGCAGACCCAGCTGATATTGGCGGCCGGGCTTGTAGTAGGTGAACGTCGCGTTGTCGTACTGGAAGTACGAGCGCAGCGACTCGTTGGTCAGGTTGATCACGTTGAAGGTCAGCTGCGGCGCGTTCGCCAAGCCGAAGATCTTGTCCAGGTCATAGCTGGAAGAGAAATCCGTCTGCTTGTAGTCGTCCGAGAACAGGGCCGCGGCCGTGACGCCGTTCTGGTTGGCGCCGCTGGATTGCGACCCCTCCCGATAGGTGTGGCTCAGGCGCAGGCTGACGCCGTTGCGCTCGTAGTAGCCCGTCAGGTTGTAGCTGTACTTGGCCACGCCGTAGGCGATCGCCGGACCGTCGCTCGTCTGGTCGACGATGGTGGCGTTGGCGTTGAAGCCAAATCCCTCGACGCCGAAACGGCTGGTCAGGAAGTCCAGCGGCTGGACCCATTGGAACTCCAGGCCGTTGATCGTCAGCTTGTTGGGCACGTTGATCTGCGACTGGATCTGGACCTGCGCCACGGTCGGACCGCCGCGCGAATTGATCGCCGTCCTCTGGGTGTCGTTCAGGGTGTCGTAGGTGATGCCGTACTGGGCCAGATACGAGAACGGCTGGGTGACGACGTTGTTGGTCGTGAAGCCCGTCAGCGACTTGCGGAAGGCATTGACCGCGATCACGCCTTCCTGGCCGGTATAGAGCTCGAAACCCAGGTCGAGGTTCTTGGAGAAGTACGGCTCGAGCGCCGAGTTGCCGATGGTCGCCTGGTCCGCCGAGGGCGCGCCGAAGCTGACGCCAGGCAGCTGGGCGGCCGGATCAGGACGGGTCATCGTCTCCGAGACCGCGACGCGGGCGACGGCGTGCTCGCCCACGTCATAGGCGATATTCGCGGCCGGCAGCCACTTCGAGTAGGTGTTCTCGGTGTAGACGTAGTTCGTGATGTTCGGATAGCGCGAGCCGTCCGGCAGCTGGGCGCCGCCAGGCAGGGTGTTACGCGGATCCGCCAGCGAAACCCGGCCGCCGATCGTCTGCTTGGTGTGCACGTAGCGAATGCCAACGTTGTAGCGCAGATCGCTGTCCAGGACCTGGCTCACACCATTCAGCTCGGTGTAGGCCGCGCTGTTCTTCTCGTTGATGTAGCCGCCGCTCGCGCCGGTGTTGGAACCGCCGCTTTCGGCATAGACGTCATGCAGCGCTTGGTAGTTGGTGGCCTTCTTGACCGCCTCCCAGTCAACGGTGACCCAGCCGGCCGGGCCAGGCTTGAGATAGTTGGCCAGGCTGGTGGTGGGGATCAGCGAGCCGCCGTAGGTCAGGGTTCCGGTCTGGCCGGCCGTGTAGCCCGTGCCGTAGCCCGGATAGGTCGGATAGCCCGCCGGCGCGGCGCCCGGCTGGTTCAGGCCTTGGCAAGGCGGCTGGCCGTTGGGCGAAGGCAGGTTGATGCTGGGATTGTTGCCGCAGGTCGCGTTCTGCCACGGCGTGGTGTTGTCATAGCCGCGGATCCGGCGCGAGACGTCGTCGTAGTTGCCGCCGAACTTGAGGTTCAGCGCCTCGTCGCCCCAGGTGACGACGCCGCGAACGCCCTTGGTCTCATACCAGCGCTTCTCGTCCTGCATGTTCAACCGGCCGCCGGTCCAGATGTAGTTGGCGGGGTTGTTCAGATCGACGCTGCTCTTGATCGTCGGGATGCCGGTCGGGTTGTAGGTGTAGTCGACCGTTGTGCCGACGCCGAGCGCGGTCACCGGACCGAAGGTCGGGCTTTCGCGGTGGAAGTTGCTCTTGGTGTAGTTGGCCTGGGCCTCGACCTTCAGATTGTCGGTGATGCGCCATTCGCCGCCGGGGTTGATGCCCCACAGCTCGGTCTTCTCGATATAGGGGCGGAATTCCAGGAAGAACTGCGAGTTGGCGTAGGTGCCCTTGGTCACCGTGCAGCCGTTGGTGCAGTCCGCCTTGTCGTACTGGGTGTTCAGCGGGATGACCGCGCCGTTGCGCACGATCCAGGCGATGTCCTCGCGCAGAAGGTCGTTCTTCTTATAGCCGTACATCCCGTCGATGTAGAAGTTCATGTTGTCGTTCGGACGCCATTCCAGGCTTCCGATCAGGTTGAGGCGGTCGCGGCGACCGTACTCGGCAGACGGACGGCCCAGGCGCGGCAGCAGGCCGTTGTCGATCTGCTGGATCGTCGTGTTGGGATTGTTGGCCAGGAGGAAGGCGCGGTCGATCGTCGTGCCCGCGACAAGGCCCGCGCCCGAGCCCGCCGGCACCGTCGCCGGGATCGTCCAGTTTCCGCCGCCGGTCGTGTTGCAGCCGGTGGTCGCGCCGCACTGGGCGGCCGTCAGGGCCGGATTGGTGAAGCCGATGGTTTCATAGCCGCGCGTGTCGGTGTGCAGGCGCTGGCCCGAAATCCCGAACAGGGCGCCGAAGTTGTCCCAGGTCTTGCTGGCGATCAGCGAGCCCTTGCCGCCCCAGTCCGCGCCATCGGGCTTCAGGGCCTGGGCGCTCATGGTGAGGTGCTGGCCGGGGCGATCGAACGGACGCGCCGAGCGCATGTCGATGTTACCCGCCGCGCCGCCTTCCAGCAGACTGGCCGAGTAGCTCTTGTTCACCGTCAGCTTGGTGAAGAGGTCGGTCGGGAAGAAGCTGAGGTCCACCGAGCGGTCGGTGCCCTGGGCGTCCGTGGCGCCGGACGAGGCCACGGCGATCGAGGCGCCGTTCAGCGTCACATTGGTGAAGTTCGAGCCCAGGCCGCGGATGGCGACATTGGTGCCTTCGCCGGTGATGTCGCGGGTGATGGTGATGCCCGGGATGCGGTTGAACGACTCAGCGATGTTGGAGTCCGGAAACTTGCCGATGTCCTCGGCGAAGATGGCGTCCGCGAACCCGGTCGTCTCGCGCTTGGCGACGGTCGATTGCGCCAGGCTGGAGCGGTAGCCGGTAACGACCACCTCCTCGACCGTGTCGCCACCGGCCGCGGACGGCGCGGTCTGGGCGTGGGCCTGGCCCGCGGCCAGGCCGGACAACATCGTGGCTCCCAAAAGCGCGGCGCGCGCAGCGCGCGAGCATCCGTCAAGCGTTCGCATCTCAGCTCCCTCCCAAAATCGCAGGGGCGGCGTTGCGCCCCCATCTTGTTCCGACGCCGCTTCGAAGCGGCCCGATGAGCTTTCAGCGATGGCCGATCGCAGTCAATAATGTCAGACCATAAGGACAGACGACCCAAACGCCATTGGCCTGACCTTTTTCTTCCGAAACACCGTTATTTTTCAATGCGATTTACCCGGAGCACTTCCGCTCCCACCGAGCTAAAACAAAATGGTAGCGGTACCGATTCCGGATCGGCGTGGGATTTTTGCCACAATCCGTTCAGGCCAATTGCCGGCGAAATTCGCTCGAACGGTCAAAATTGTCCTGGACAGATAGTCAGAAGACTCCTCTTCTTCGGCCTAAAGTTGTCTGACAATAGGCGACGATCGTGCCCAGAGACAGAGCCCTACCCATTGCGAGTCCGGTGAGCCGCCAGGCCCCGTCGAACTCGCTCAATGTCGAAGCAGCGATCAAACCGACGCCCAGGACGCGCTTGTCATGAACGCCTCGGTGAGCGCGCAAGCGCTAAGCATGATCGCCAAGGGACGCCGGGCCTCGCACAGGGTGGCCCAGATCCTGATCGACCGGATTCAGGACGGCGTTTATCCGCCGGACTCGCTTCTGCCGCCCGAGACACAGCTCTTGCAGGAATTTCCAGTGAGCCGCACAGCGCTGCGCGAGGCGCTGACCATCCTTCAATGCATCGACTTGATCGACATTCGCCGCGGCGTCGGCATGAAGGTGCTCAGCGGCGTGACCGCCGGCGGGGCCCTGGACGGCGCCGCGTTCGACCTGCTGGCGCTGCTCGAAGCATGTTGCGTGTTCGAGCTAGAATCGATCGCCCTGGCGGCGGGCGTGTCCGCGTCGGCGCCCGAAGCTCCCTCCCCTCACATCGGGGACATCGAGGCGTTCCAGAAGTTCCACGTCAATCTGGCGGCGGCGACCGGCAATGGCGCGATCGTCGTTTCGGTTCGGAATCTATGGAACGCCCTGCTCGCGCGGCCGGTTCTGCGGACGGCGTTCTCCAACGCCATGCGCCCTCTGGCCGGCCAGGTAAGCGCGACCCAGGCCTTGGTCGCCAAGGCCGTGGCGCGCGGCGACGTCGCCGCCGCGCGCCACGACGCCAGAGCGTTGTTCAATCTTTACCTGAGCGGGGTCATCGACGCAGAGGAGCATGAGCGTCTGCGGCAGGCCGAGCTTGAGCGGCAGCGTCGACGCTCGGTCTGGCAAGACCGACTGCGCGCGACGGCCAGTCCGGCGGATAACGCCAAGCCGCAGTTGGCGGGACACCCGGGCTAGGCCCGCGTCGCGCGCGACGCGGCTCCGGGATCGGCTTCACGCCTTGCCCGCGACCGTCCTCCTAGCGGGGGAGGACGGTCTCCCCTAGGACAGCGACCTCCGTCTTGACCGTCTCGGCGTGGCCAGGCTGGCCGCCGCCGAGGTGGAGGCGATAGCGCCCGACACCGACCTTGCGCGCGCCGCTCGAGTCGACCTGAGACAGGCGCCGCGCGTCCAGTTCGAACGTGACCACCTTGTCCTCGCCCGGCGCCAGATGAATCCGCTGGAAGCCCGCGAGCGTCGGCGCCGCCTTGTCCCCCGGCTTCTCGACATAAAGCTGGACCACCTCGTCGCCTTCACGCCCACCCGCGTTGCGCACGCGGACAGAGACTCGCGCCGGCTCACCGGCCCTGATTTCGCGCGGCGCGACGGGGGTATCGTAGGCGAACTTCGTGAAGCTGAGACCATGCCCGAACGGGTACAGGACCGGCCCCTTGAAGTAGCGATAGGTCCGCCCCGCCATGGCGTAGTCGCCGAAGGCGGGCAGGTCGTCGGCGGACTTGTAGAACGTCACGGGCAGACGACCGGCGGGGCTGAAGTCGCCGGCCAGAAGTTGGGCCACGGCCGCGCCGCCTTCACCGCCCGGATACCAGGCCTCGACAATGGCGGGAATGTTCTTGTCGGCCCAGTTCACCGCCAGCGGGCTGCCGTTCATCAGCACCAGCACGACAGGCTTGCCCGTGGCGTGGACGCGTTCCAGGAGCTTCTGCTGGGGCGCTGGCAGATCCAGGCTCGTCCGGTCGCCGCCGGCGAACCCGGCCGCATCGACCTTCATCTCCTCGCCTTCGATCCGCGCCGACAGGCCGCCAACGAAGATGACCACATCGGCCTGGCGCGCGGCGGCGACCGCGTCGTCGCCGTTCTCGGACGGACGGCTCCAGACCAGTCTCTGGTCGCCCGTGGCGTCGCGCTGGACGGCCTCGACGCGGAGCGCGTATCGACGCCCCGCCTGCAGGTTCACGCGCCCCGATGCGATCGACGGCGCATCGCCCACTTGCCACTCGTCGACGATCAGCTTGTCGTCGACCCAGATCCGGTAGCCGTTCTCGCTGGCGAAGCGCAGGCGATATTCGCCGCTCTCTGGCGCGGTCAGAACCCCCGTCCAGCGGGCGCTGCCGTTCTTGTCCTCGCCGCTCCACTTGACGCGCGCATTGGGCTCGACGCTCGAACGCGCCGTGCCGCCGAACTCGGGCTTGGGGAAATGGGAAGCGCGCAGTCCGGGCGTCGCGCAGCCGCTGTCGGTGCACAGGGCCGTATCGGGGACGGGAGCTTCGGCCGGACCGATCAGGCCGGTCCCTTCGGCATAGAGGATCTTGGAGGTTGGAAAGCGCGCCCGCACGCCATCGAGCACCGTCACCGGCTTGGTCGGCCGTCCATAATAGTTGCCGACCAGGACATCGTAGCTGTCGGCGTTGGGCCCTATGACGGCGATCGTCTTAGGCGCGGCGGTCAGTGGCAGAAGACCACCCTGGTTCTTCAGGAGAACCATCGAGTCCTTGGCCATCTTCAGCGACAGCGCGCGATGCTCGGGCGTGTTGTAGTCCTTGGCCGTGATCTGCGGGAAAACGGCCGTGCGAGGGTCAAACAGCCCCAGCCGGATCCGTGCGACGAACAAGCGCTCCAGAGCCTGGTCGACGGTCGCCTCCGGCAACAGGCCGCCGCGCACCGCGGCGACGATGTTCTCAGGCTCGGTGGTCATGTTGTTGCGGTAGTCGCCGCAGATCAGATCGGTGCCGGCCTTGAGGCTGGCCGCCACGCCTTCGGGCGCGGTCTTGGTGTAGTGCAGGCTGTCTTCGCGATAGACGTTGGCGACCGCGCCGCAATCCGAAACCACATAGCCCTTGAAGTCCCAGTCCCGTCGCAGCGTCTCGGAAAGCAGCATGTCGCTGGCGCAGCCCGGCACGCCATACACGGCGTTGTAGACGCACATGACCGATTGAGCCCCGCCCTGCGTCACCGTCGCGCGAAACGCCGGCAGGTAGGTATCCTCCAGATCGTAAGCGGAAGGATGCACGTCCTCGCGATGGCGATTGGATTCCGGACCGCTATGGACGGCGAAATGCTTGGAGGTCGCGATGGTCTTCAGATACTTCGGATCGCGTCCCTGCAGACCCTGAATGTAGGAAATCCCCAGCTGGCCGGTCAGGTACGGGTCCTCGCCGTAGGTCTCCTGACCCCGCCCCCAGCGCGGATCGCGGAAGATATTGACGTTGGGCGACCACACCGTCAGCCCGCGGTAGAACTCCGTCCCGCCATCGGGATGGACCCGCTCCAGATACTTGGCGCGAAACTCGGTGCTGACCGCGTCCCCGACCTGCTCCATCAGCGGCGCGTTCCACGACGCGGCCATGCCGATCGCCTGGGGATAGACCGTGGCCACGCCCGCGCGCGCCACGCCGTGCAGGCCTTCGTTCCACCAATTGTATTGCGGCACGCCCAGCCGGGGGATCGCCGGAGCGTCATGTCCCAGCTGGCGGGCCTTTTCCTCCAGCGTCATGCGCCCCACCAGATCCTTAGCGCGCTGGGCGGGCGTGAGGGTGGTGTCGCGATAGGACCCGGCGACCGCGCCGGTTTGCCCCGCCGCGTTTCCAGCGCCCGGCGAAACGATGAGCAGCGCCGCCAACGCCGCCGCCCCCAGGCCGGACCGCGCCGGCCGACGCGCAATTCCTCGAACTCCTGCGTTCATCACATCCTCCCGCACGCATGTTAGCGCTATCATTATTCCTATGAGTGCCCGGGCTTTGCGGGCTTGTCGAGACCGCGCGTCAGGCGAACAGGGCCTCGCCGCGCGCGAAGTCCAGGAACAGCGGCATCCACCGGCCGCCTGGACGGCCCGCTTCGGGACGAACGCCAAAACCGTGCCCGCCTCGCGCGAAAAGGTGGGTTTCGACCGGAATTTTCGCCGCCGACAACGCATCACGTAGCCGCAGGGTATTGGCCGCGGGGACAAGATCATCGTCCTCGGCATGGGCCAGGAAGGTCGGCGTGCTGGACGGCCCGACATTCAGATCAGGCGACCACTCGCGGATCTGGGCCGCCGAGGCCGGTCCGCCAAACAGCGACGGACCGACGCCGGAATAGGCATAGGCCGGATCCACCGACTGCACCGGATAGATCGGCGCGGACAGCAACGGTCGGGCGCTGACTCGATCGACGACGTCGCCTGGCGGATAAAAACGCGCCTCGTGCCGCGTGGCCAGAGTCGCGGCCAGAAACCCGCCGGCGCTGAAACCCATCACGCCCACCCTCGCCGGGTCGATCCGGAAACGGGCGGACTGGGCGCGGATCAGACGCAGGGCGCGTTGGGCGTCGGCGGGTCCGACACTGGCCGGATCGTCCCAGCCGTCCTGCGCCAGGCGATAGAACAGCACGAAACAGCTGATCCCGGCCTGGTTCAGCACGTCGGCGACGCGATAGCCCTCGTGCTCGAAATAGTTCCAGCCAAACCCGCCGCCTGGAATGATCAGCATGGCCGCGCCATTGGGGACCGCCGCCGGCCGTACAACCATATGGGGCCGAAGAATCCCCTTCTTCCGCCGGCTGCTGTAGGCCTGATCCGAAGAGGTCTGCTCGACGACTTCGGTCATACCCGGATGCAAGGCCCCGCCAGGAGCCCGCGGCCATAGCTCCACGACCTCCCCCGCCTCGCTCCGCGCCTGGCCGGCTCGGGCATGACTTGCCGCGCCGAGGCCCATCGCGGACGTCCCGACCAGGGCCAGCGGGGCGTGCATCAGTCCGCGTCGCGAAAGGTTCATGAGGACGTCTCCATCGGCGCCGCGCGGGCCTCCACGCTGGCGGGTCATTCGCAGAAAATCAGGCCGCCTCAGGGCGCGCGGTCAAGTCACACGCTTCAGCGCCCCGCCCGCCGGCTTCACGAGCGCCGTTTGACCGGCCTTGAGGTCGACGGTCAGGACCGAACCGGCATGGACCAAGACATGACGTCCGTCGGCCTGGGCTGTCAGGGCCGCCTCGGTGAGCTGTCCCCGGCTCCATGCCAGGTCAAGCGTCACCGCGCCGCGAGCGCGCAGCCCCTTGATGCGACCTGTCGGCCAGGCCGTCGGTAGCGCCGGCAGCAGGTAGATACGATCGTTGCGGCTTTGCAGGATCATCTCGGTCATCCCGCTGGTCCCGCCGAAGTTGCCGTCGATCTGAAACGGCGGATGGGCGTCGAACATGTTGGGGTAGGTGCGCTCAGGTCCCAGCAGCAATTTGAGGATCGCGTGCGCATGGTCGCCTTCACCCAGGCGCGACCACAGATTCAGCCGCCAGGCGATGGCCCAGCCGGTCGAAAGGTCGCCACGGGTCTGCAGGCTTCTCCTGGCGGCGGCCGCCAGCTTGGGCGTGACATCCACCGAAATCTGGTCCGACGGGAACAGGCCGTACAGATGAGAGACATGCCGGTGATGGATGTCTTCGGCGTCGGCGTCCCAGTCTTCCTGCCACTCCTGCAATTGGCCGTCCTTGCCGATCCGGTACGGCGCCAGCCTGTCGCGGGCCGCGGTCAACTCGGCGACGAAGCCCTTGTCCGCGCCCAGCACCGCTTCGGCCTTCAGGCAGTTGGTGAACAGATCGCGGATGATCGCCTGGTCCATGGTCGGCCCAGCCGCCAGGGACGAGCCGTGCCCGTGGGGGTTCTCCGGCGATAGCGACGGATTGGTGACCAGAACGCCGAACTTCGGATCGATCACCAGGGTGTCCAGGAAGAACCGCGCCGAGCCCTTCATCAGCGGGTAGACCCGCGCCAGATACGCCGCGTCGCGGCTATAGTCGTAGTGGTCGAAAACGTGCTTGCACAGCCAGGCCCCGCCGGTGGGCCAGACGCCCCACATCGCGCCGTCTATCGGAGCGGTGGCCCGCCAGAGGTCGGTGTTGTGGTGCGCGACCCAGCCCCGAGCGCCATACATGACCTTCGCCGTCCGGGCGCCGGTCTCGGCGAGATCCTTCACCAGGGCGATCAGCGGCTCGACAAGCTCGGGCAGGCCGGTCGGCTCGGCCGGCCAGTAGTTCATCTCGGTGTTGATGTTGATCGTGTACTTGCTGCCCCACGGCGCGTTGGTCTTGTCGTTCCAGACGCCCTGCAGATTCGCCGCCTGCCCGCCCGGTCGCGAGCAGGCGATCAGCAGATACCGTCCGTACTGGTAGTACAGCGCCGCCAGGGAAGGATCGTCGACGTTCGGGGAGGCCTTGATCCGCTCGTCGGTCGGCGCCAGCTCGGCCCGCGTGCGGCCGAAATCGACGTCGACCCGCCTGAACAGGGCGCGGTGGTCGGCCTGGTGCGCGGTGAGAAGATCGCCCCAGGACCTGCTCCGCAGCTTGGCCAAGGTCGCGCGGTTCAACGCCGCCGGATCACCCGACACGTCGTCGTAGCGGCGGTAGCTGGTGGCCGCGGCGATCAGCACCAGCACCTCGTCGGCGCCTGTCACCAGGAGCTTGCCGCCCTCCTGTCGCACCTTGCCGCCTTGAGCACGGACCTGAGCCCGGCATTCGAAACGCAACCGCCCCTCGACGCCCTGCTGACCGTCATTGACGCCCGCCAGCACAAGCTGGTCGTCCTCGATCGTGACTTGAGCCTTCAGGGGGCTGCCTAGGCCGAGACTCACCGTGACCGCGCCCCTGCGATCGGCTGTCAGGCGCACGGCGATCACGCCGGCCGGCGCGCTGGCGATCACCTGGCGCACATGGCCGACGCCCTCGGCGGTGAAGCGCGTCGTCGCGATCGCGCCATCGAGGTCGAGGTCACGGACATAGTCGCCGACCCCGTCCGAAAGACTTGGAAACTCCAGCTCGAGGTCGCCGATCGTCTGGTAGGACATCTGGCTCTTCGGCGCGCCCAGGAACTGGGCGTCGGCCAACTTGGCGGCCTGAGCGTAGTCTTCCGCGTCGATCAGGCGACGGATTTCCGGCAGGGCGACCAAGGCTTCCGGCCGGGCCGGATCATAAGGACCGCCGGCCCATAAGGTGTCCTCGTTCAGTTGCAGACGCTCATGGGCGACACCGCCGAACACCATGGCCCCCAGCTTGCCCGAGCCGACGGGAAGAGCCTCGACCCACGTCTTGGCCGGCTGGCGATACCACAGGCGCAAGGGCGAACGGCCAGGGGACGCGCCGCGAACAGGGCCGCCGGCCAAGCTGGCCGAAACGCCCAGGGCGGCGAGCGTGGACCGGCGGGTCAGGGTCATGCGGCTCTCGAGGATTAGCGGTTCGGGCGCCACGTGATCGCGGCATTACTCCGACAAACTACGACGAGTCCGCGCCGAGGCAAGTCGGCTCGTCGATGCTGGCTCGATAAAGGTTAGCGCTACCATTCTTGGATTTTGCATCCTAGTATGACTCCAAATTCAGCAAGGACGCAGCGACCGTCGCGCTGATTTGCCAGACATAATAATAGGCTCGTTCTCAAGCGCGGGCTTTCGGAGGGACTAAGCCAGGTGATCCGTCAAAGCCTTATCTCTCTTTGCCTTCTCGCCGCCGGGACCGCCCACGCACAGTCGGCGCCCGATGCTCCCCGTTCGGTGAAAACGTCCGTGGAAGCGCCCAAAGCCGCGTTCGAATGGTTCGAATATTCCGGCGCGGATCCCTCCGACGCGGCGTTCAAGCCCGGCTCGGGCCAGTACGCCAATCCGATCCTCAAGGGGACCTATCCCGACCCCGCCATCATGCGCGTGGGCAAGGACTTCTACCTCGTCAGCTCGACCTTCGCGTGGTTCCCGGGCCTGCCCGTGTTCCACTCCACCGACCTTGTCACTTGGAACCAGATCGGTAACGCGATCGATCGCCCCGGCATGCTCGATTTCAAGCGCCTGGGCCTGTCGCGCGCGGTGTTCGCTCCGACGCTGAGCCATCGCGACGGCCTCTTCTATATTCTCAACACCTGCGTTGATTGCGGAGGCAACTTCCTGATCACGGCCAAGGATCCCAAGGGCCCTTGGTCGGACCCGGTGTGGCTGCCCGCCGTCGAGGGCATCGATCCCTACCTGTTCTTCGATGATGACGGACAGGCCCTGATCGTCTTCAACGGCGAGCCGCCCGGAAAGCCGGAATACAGCGGGCACCGCGCCATCTGGGCGATCGCCTACGACATCAAGACCCAGAAGACGATCGGCGAGCGCAAGCTGCTGCTCGACAAGGGCGTCAACCCCGCCGCCAAGCCGATCTGGCCCGAAGGACCGCACATCCTGAAGAAGGACGGCTGGTACTATCTGGTCGCGGCCGAGGGCGGAACCGCCGAGGGTCACAGCCAGGTCGTTCTCCGGTCCAAGAACGCCTGGGGGCCCTACGTTCCGTACGCCAACAATCCGATCCTCACGCAGCGCGGCCTGCCCAAGGACCGCCCCTTCCCCATTACGTCGGCGGGTCACGCCACGCTCGTCGACACGCCCGACGGCAAGTGGTGGGCGACGTTCCTCGCCGTGCGTCCCTATGGCGACGACCTCTACAACACGGGCCGCGAGACCTTCCTGCTGCCCGCCGAATGGAAGGACGGCTGGCCCGTCATCCTGGAGAACGGCAAGACCATCCCCTACGTCCACGCCAAGCCCGACCTGCCCGCGACCAGTCCGAAGCCGCCGCCTACGACCGGCGCCTTCACCGACCGCGAGGAGTTCGATGGCTCGGCCCTGCCGCTCAGCTGGGTGACCATGCGCATACCGCAGGAACGCTGGTGGCGGCTTGAGTCTGGAAAGCTGATGCTGACGGCGCGGCCTGAAACGATCGGGGGCATGACCCAGCCGTCTTTCTGGGGACGCCGCCAGCAGCACATCAACGCCAGCGCCTCGACGATGATGCGCTTTGATCCCGGCAAGACCGGCGACAAGGCCGGCATGGTCGCCGTGCAGAACGACGACCACTTCTTCTTCCTGGGCCTGGCCAAGGACTCCGCGGGCCAGACCAAGATCGTGCTCACGCGCCGATCGGGCCCCAAGGATCCGGTCGACGGCGTTGAAGTCGCCAGCGCGCCCGTCTCTCTAAAGACAGGCGCCCCGGTCTGGCTGAAGATCACCGCCCGCGGCGGCCGCTATGATTTCGCCTATGCGCTTGCGGCGGATCAGTGGAGCACCCTCAAGGCCGACGAGGACGGAACCATCCTCTCGACCAAGAAGGCCGGCGGCTTCGTCGGCGCGCTGCTGGGCGTTTACGCCCACCAGGGCTCGACACAGTCGGGTCAGGGCCAATGACGCCGCTTGCCGGCAACAGGCCAGATCGCGCGCCGCTGCCCTGAGCTCAACGACCGACAGCACAAAGCGAAGCGGCCAAGCCGCCGATCGACACAGAGGGTAACAATCATGATCAGACTGACCCGTTCGCTGAGCGTCTGCGCCGTGGCGATGACGCTGGCCGCTCCGCCCGTGGCCCTTGCTCAGCCTAAGGCCGACGCCCCGATCACCGTGAAGATCGACGCGCGCGCCGCTGGCCCCAAGATCGACCGCAACATCTTCGGTCAGTTCGCCGAACACCTGGGGACCGGCATCTACGGCGGCGTGTGGGTGGGCAAGGACTCATCCATCCCCAACACGCGCGGCATCAGGAACGACGTCGTCCAGGCCCTGCGGGACATCAAGGTCCCCAACGTCCGCTGGCCGGGCGGCTGCTTCGCCGACGAGTACCACTGGCGTCATGGGATCGGCCCGGCGGAGAACCGCCGCAAGACGATCAACTCCAACTGGGGCGGCGCGGTCGAGCCCAACACCTTCGGCACCGACGAGTTCATGGACTTCGTCGATCAGATCGGCAGCGAAGCCTACATCTCGGTCAATATCGGGTCGGGCACGGTCCAGGAAGCGGCCGAGTGGATCGAGTACATGACCGCCGATCCGGAGACGACCGCCGGCAAGGAGCGCGCCGCCAACGGTCATCGCGAGCCCTATAAGGTCAAGTATCTGGGCCTCGGCAACGAGAGCTGGAGCTGCGGCGGGGCGATGACCCCTGACTATTACACCAGCGAGATGAAGCGCTACGCGCGCTTCGTCCGGAACTACAATCCCAAGCAGACGGGCGCCGAAGCGATGCAGCGCATCGCCGTGGGGCCCAATCAGGCCGACCCTTCCTATACCGAGGCGGTCATGGCCTCGCAGAAGGGTCACGACTGGGCCTGGAACATCGAGGGCCTGTCGCTGCACTCCTACACGACCGGCGGCTGGCCGCCCTCGTATTCCAGCACCAGGTTCGACGAGACCGCCTACGCTAAGCTGGTCAAGGAAACCCTGGGCATGGACGGCCTGATCACCCAGCACGCGGCGATCATGGACAAGTACGATCCCGAAAAGAAAGTGCCGCTGGTCGTCGACGAATGGGGCGTGTGGCTGGCGCCGCTCGAGAACACCAATCCCGGCTTCCTGGCCCAGCAGAACTCGCTACGTGACGCGATCGTGGCCGCCCTGAATCTGAACATCTTCGCCCGCCACGCGGACCGGGTGCGGATGACCAACATCGCCCAGATGGTCAACGTCCTGCAGGCGATGATCCTGACGGACAAGGACAAGATGGTCCTGACGCCGACCTATCACGTCTACAAGATGTACCTGCCCTTCCAGGACGCGACCTTCGTTCCCGTCAGCTTCGATGCGGGAACCTACGCGCAGGGCGAGATCAAGCTGCCGCGCGTCGACGCCGTGGCCGTGCGCGACACGCAGGGCAAGCTGTGGCTGGCCGTGACCAATCTCGACCCCGCCCGCCCCGCCTCGATCGTCGCCGACCTGGCGGGCGCGAAGGTCTCCAGCGCGCGCGGCCAGATCCTGACCGCGCCCAGGGTCGACGCGGTCAACACGTTCGAGACGCCCGACGCTGTGGTCCCCAAGCCGTTCAACGCCAAGGCCGAACGTGGAAACCTGAAACTGGACGTCCCCGCCAAGTCGATCGTGGTGGTCCAACTGGCTCCTTAGCGCCGGCCAGGGACGCCGACAGACGGGCTCACGAGGGCCCATCACGTGTGAACGTTCCCATTATGTGGAAGAACGCTTCACAACTTGCCAAGGCGCGGGCCGCCGCGCTTATTGGCCAGGCATGGAACCTCGCGACTCGACGCCGCCTGCCGCCGTTACGCCCGACCAGGGGTCGATCTCCCGGTCGGCGAAGGGGTCCGGCCGTCGACTGCGCGGCGCGGTCGCCCACTACCTTGGCACGGAGATCGTTTCTGGCCGGATCGCGCCGGGCGAGACGCTTTCCGGCGAGATTGCCCACGCCGCGGCCTTGGACGTCTCGCGCAGCGCCTACCGCGAGGCCGTGCAGGTTCTCACCGCCAAAGGCCTGGTCGAAAGCCGCCCCAAGGCCGGTACGCGGGTCCTGCCGCGCAGCCGCTGGAACATCCTGGACCCCATGGTCCTGGCCTGGGCCTTCTCGGCCGAGCCGGACGTGGCCTTCGTCCGCGACCTTTTCGAATTGCGGGCCGTCGTCGAGCCTGCCGCCGCCCGCTTCGCCGCCGAACGTCGCGACAAGGACGACATCAAGACGCTGAAGGACGCGCTGGCCAAGATGCGGCGTCACACCTTGGCCACCGAGGCCGGCCGCATGGCGGACCGGGCCTTCCACGACGCGCTCCTGCGCGCATCGCACAACAACGCCTTGATCGCGCTCAGCGCCAGCATCAGCGCCGCGGTGAGCTGGACGACCGAGTTCAAGCAGCGCTCGCGCGCCCTGCCCCGCGACCCGGTCCCCGACCACGCCAAGGTCTGCGACGCCATCGTCGCTGGCGATGCGGAAGCCGCGAGCATGGCCATGCGCGCTCTTGTCGAGCTTGCCCTAGAGGACACGCGTTCGGCCATGTGATCGCTCGGCGGCGCCTCGCTAGGGCTTGGCCAGGGTAAAGCTGTCGACATCCATCCGCCCGGCTCCGCCGGCGGGATTGTAGCAAAACAGCCCGAACTGCTCCCCCTGGAAGGTGCCGGTGCGCCAGGCGAAAGCGAGCGGGAAATCGCCGGCCATCTGTGTCCAGGCACGGCCATCCAGGCTGTAGGCCAAGGCGGCCTTGTCGGTCGTGAAGTCCATGCTGACGGAAAGCCACAGGTCGTTCAGCGGAATGGCGCGCGACGCGCCGCGTGGCGTGGTCACAGGACCAGCCTCGGTGCTTTCCACCACCCGCGCGCTCACCGCGCCTTGGCCGCCGGCCTCGCGCGTCACCACCAGTTGATTGGAAAACTTGCCGAAGGTTCCCAGGCCACAGGCGTCGCCCACCGCCAGGCCTCTCACGTCGAGCTTGGCCACGCCACGGCTCACTGGGCCTTGGCCTTTCTGGATCAACGTGTTGCGCGCGGTCCAGAAGTCGGCGCCTTGCATCGCGCGCAGCCTCAGAAAGCCTGGCCGCTCGCGGAGCGACCAGCGACCGTCCTCCGGGTTATGGTTCCACTGCCACTGACGACCCAGCGTGGCGCCGCTGAAGTCGTCCGAGCTTGGCGGCTCGACGAAAGGCTGGCCCAGGATCGGCTTGGCCGCGACGTCGGGCACGCGGCCGGGCGCCTCCGGCGTGCCCCACACGGGCCAATCGTCTTGCCAGAAGACCGGGCTGATATTGGTCACCCGTCCGATGGCGCCGGCGTCGAGCATGACAAAGCCATACCAGCCGCCGCCCGGCAGATCGACCAGCGCGCCCTGGTGGCCGCCGGTCGTGTCGTCGATCTGGTCGCGGGTTTCCCACGGCCCGGTCAGGCTCCGGGCGCGCGACACGGTGAGCCCAAGACGGTGCGGGATCGCATTGAAGAGATAGTACCAGCCGTCGCGCTTGATCACCTTGGAGCCTTCCGCCCCCCGGAAATAGTGGATTTTCCGGTCGTCGGTCACGGCGGTGAGGTCGGCGTTCAGGCTCAGCAGGCGGATCGTCCCGTCGGAGCCGATCGAGGTGAAGATGTAGGCCTTGCCATCCGTATCGATGAACAGGCCGGGGTCGAACGCCTCGCGGTCGAGCTCGTGCATCGTCCAAGGCCCACGGATGTCGGTGGCCGAGTAGATGCGGGTATTGTGTCCCACCGGGGTGACGGCGATGTAGAAGCGGCCGTTGTGGTGGCGAAGGCTCGGCGCGAAGACGCCGCGACGATAGTCGCCGCCGTCCTCCAGGTCATACTTTGGATTGCCCTCCAGGCGCGGCATGACGTGGCCGGCGATGTCCCAGTTCACTAGGTCGCGTGAGTGGAGGAGCGTCAGCCCCGGCGCGTTCACGAAGGTGGTCGAGGCGAAGTAGAAGTCATCACCGACCCGAATGATGTCCGGGTCGGGATAGTCGGCGTAGAGCGGCGGATTGTGATAGGTGCCCTGCCCGCTGTCGGCGCGCCAGACCTGTGCGCCGACCGCGCCGGCGCCAAGGAAACTGAGGCCCGCGGCCAGGGCCAACGTCAAATGACGGAACGGTTTCTGCATACTCTTCCTCGAACGGATACGCTGCGGCGCGGTCTAGTGATTGTCCCTGGGCAGGCCCTTGGTCTGGGCGATGCGCTGGAACTTGATGGCCGGTTCGAGGACCGCGCCGGTCTCCATCTGGCCCACGATGGCGCGCTGGATTTCCTGCCAGGGGGTCTGGCTTTCGGGAT
>Ga0209256_1001100_pt1 | contig 31096 bp, 22 predicted proteins | sample AraplaCol_mCL_r2_2_FD_184270 | JGI IMG/M metagenome (GOLD analysis project Ga0209256, IMG submission 184270) | Arabidopsis root microbial communities from North Carolina, USA - plate scrape MF_Col_mCL_r2 (SPAdes) (version 3) | ecosystem: Host-associated > Plants > Roots > Endosphere | place...
GGCGCCGTCGACGCCATGAACGAGATCGAGAAGTCGTCGCAGGAGATCAGCCAGATCATCGGCGTGATCGACGAGATCGCCTTCCAGACCAACCTGCTGGCCCTCAACGCCGGCGTCGAAGCCGCCCGGGCGGGTGACGCGGGCCGCGGCTTCGCCGTCGTCGCCCAGGAAGTGCGGGCCCTGGCCCAGCGCTCGGCCGACGCGGCCAAGGAGATCAAGACCCTGATCTCGTCCTCGACCCAGCAGGTCAGCCAGGGGGTGTCGATGGTCGGCCAGACGGGCGACGCCCTGCAGGCCATCGTCGGCAAGGTCAGCGAGATCGACGGCCTGGTCAGCGAGATCGCCTCGTCGGGCCAGGAGCAGGCGACCGGCCTGAACCAGGTCAACGCCGCCGTGAACCAGATGGACCAGACCGTCCAGCAGAACGCGGCCATGGTCGAGCAGTCCACCGCCGCCAGCCACGCCCTGAAGGGCGAGGCCAACAACCTGATGCAGATGATCGGCAAGTTCCAGGTGGGCGGCGCCAGCGCCGCGGTGGCCTCGACCACCCGCCGCGCGGCCTCGCCGCCGCCGGCCGCTCCGGTCTCCCGTCCGACTCCGCGTCCGGCCGTGGCGCCGGCCACCGCCGCCAGCCGCCCCGGCGCCAACCCGGTCCGCGCGGCCCAGGCCAAGCTGGCCGCTTTCGCCGGCTCGGCCCAACCGGCCTCGGACGACTGGGAAGAATTCTAGGATTTAGTACCGCCCTCGCGTGAGTAAGGGGGCGTCTCCTCCCCTCGAGGACTTAGAGAGCCCCGTCGGATTGCCCCGGCGGGGCTTTTCTTTGGTTGGCGCGCGGGGTCGGCTTTCGATCCGTTGCGGACCTTCAGTATCACCGATCATCCCCGCGAAAGCGGGGATCCAAACGGCGCTGGGATGATCTTGCGCCTTTGCAATTTCAGGCTCGGCTTGGATCCCCGCTTTCGCGGGGATGATCGGTGTTGGGGTGGCGTGCAATGAGCAACATCCACCCTCCACGGACATTTCCAAGGTTCGCTCCTGGTCCCTTCATCCGCCCGCGCGGGTGAAGCCTCACCTTAAACGCTTGGTGGATCGGAGCTCTGGCGTTGGGCCTTTGACGCCCCCGCTCCGTCATCCTCGGACTTGTTCCGAGGATCCCTGATTCAGCCGCGAAGAAGGCGATCCGTGGAGCGGTGAGGTCGCGGACCAATCTCAAGCGGCAAACCAGCTGAGACAGGGGTCCTCGGAACAAGTCCGAGGATGACGGGGTGGTGGCTATCCGAGCGGATAGCGAACAGACCTTAGCAAAATCAACGCCCTGAACTTTCTCGACCAAACTTATCCCCCGCCTCCGAACCGGCTGCATAATCATCCCACCTCGTCGCGAGGAAAGGGCGCAAGGCCAGCGACCATTGCGGCGGCGGGGGGCGATCGAGCGGGACTGGGCTGGAGGGGGTTACTTCAGCGTGTCCGGGAAGCCTGGCGTTGCAGGCCCCGCCCGCCGTCGGCGTCGGTGGGGATCGGCGTGCGTGTCTTGATGATCCGCGTCCCCCATCGCCGGACCTCGCCGGAAACGGCGGACCGGTTTCCCGGCTAGGCCTGAACAGGGCCGCCTACCGGGTCGCTGGCGGATAACGATGGCGCGGAGCGATCGGCTTCGTCGAAACGGTATTACTCAAACGAACTCCGGACGTTGTCCGGCGCTCCGCGGCCCTTTTCCATCAGCTCAGCGAGCGATCGCGTGAGGCCGCGAAGCCATGCCACCAAAGTCCCTCCCCCTGTGGGGGAGGTGTCGGCGGAGCCGACGGAGGGGGGAGTGATCCGATGATGGCCGGACCTGCGACCCTCACTGCAAGTCCTCCCCCCCACCGATCGCTGCGCGATCGCCTCCCCCACAGGGGGAGGGACTGGAGAACACAGGCCGTCAGCCCTTCAGGGCTCCCGAAACCACCTCGCGCGCCTCGGCCTGCACCTGCTTGAGATGATCCGGACCCAGGAACGACTCCGCGTAGATTTTGTAGACGTCCTCGGTGCCCGACGGCCGCGCCGCGAACCAGGCGTTCTTCGTGGTCACCTTCAGGCCGCCGATGGCCTCGCCGTTGCCGGGAGCCTTGGTCAGGATGTCGGTGATCGGCTCGCCGGCCAGGTCCTTGGCCGTGACGTCCGACGGGCTGAGCGCGCCCAGGCGGGCCTTCTCGGCCCGGTTGGCCGGGGCGTCGATGCGGGCGTAGGACGGGGCGCCGTATTGCTCGGTCAGGCCCTTGTAGAGCTGGCTGGCGCTTTGGCCGGTCTTGGCCTGGATCTCGGCGGCCAGCAGGGCCAGCAGGATGCCGTCCTTGTCGGTGGTCCAGACCGAGCCGTCCTGGCGCAGGAACGAGGCGCCGGCGGACTCCTCGCCGCCAAAGCCGACCGAACCGTCCAGGAGGCCCGGCACGAAATGCTTGAAGCCGACCGGCACCTCCAGCAGGCGGCGACCCAGGCCCGCCACCACGCGGTCGATCATCGAGGACGAGACCAGGGTCTTGCCCACGGCCACGTTGGCGCCCCAGGCCGGGCGGTTGGCGAACAGGTAGGCGATCGAGGCGGCCAGGTAGTGGTTGGGGTTCATGAGCCCGCCGTCGGGGGTGACGATCCCGTGGCGGTCGGCGTCGGCGTCGTTGCCGGTGGCGACGTCATAGCCCGCGCCGCCCTTCATGATGTCGATCAGCTTGGCCATAGCCGCGGGGGACGAGCAGTCCATGCGGATCTTGCCGTCGGTGTCGAGCGGCATGAAGGCCCAGCGCGGATCGACGGCGGTGTTGACCACGGTCAGGTCAAGGCGATGGCGAGCGGCGATCTCGCCCCAGTAGGCGACGGCGGCCCCGCCCAGCGGGTCGGCGCCGATCTTCACGCCCGCCGAGCGGATCAGGTCGAGATCCAGGATCGAGGGCAGGGCGTCGACATACTGGGCCAGGAAGTCGTGCCGCCTGACGCCGACCAGGGCGCGTTCGAACGGGACGCGCCTGACATCCTTCAGCCCGCCTTCCAGCAACTGGTTGGCGCGGGCGGCGATCACCGACGTCGCCTCGCCGCCGGCCGGGCCGCCGGACGGGGGATTGTACTTGATGCCGCCGTCGCGCGGCGGGTTGTGCGACGGGGTCAGCAGGATCCCGTCGGCGCTGCCGGGCGCCTGCCTGTTGTGCTCGAGGATCGCCAGCGACACCGCTGGCGTGGGGGTGAAGCCATCGCGCGAGTCGATCACGGTCTCGACGCCGTTGGCGACCAGCACTTCCAGCGTGGTGCGCCAGGCCGGCTCGGACAGGCCGTGGGTGTCGCGGCCGACGAACAGCGGGCCGGTGATCCCTTGGCTGGCGCGATACTCGGCGATGGCCTGGGCCACGGCCAGGATGTGGTCCTCGTTGAAGGCCGCATCGAAGCTGGAGCCGCGATGGCCCGAGGTGCCGAAGGCCACGCGGTGGGCGACGTTCGAAGGGTCGGGGCGGACCTCGTAATAGGCGCGGGTCAGCGCTTCGAGATCGATCAGGTCTTCGGGTCGGGCCGTCCGGCCGGCGTGTTCATGCATGCGGTCACCCTTATCGAGCGTCGGTCCGTGGTTCAACGCCCGGCGCGGCGCCGAACCCAAGGTCCGCGGCCGGCGCCCTCTGGCGAGGCAGCGGGCTTCTATCGGCGGCTCATGACAATTTCTGGACGCCTTGCGCCGAAAGGCCTTGGATCAGAACGCCTCGGCGACGATCGAGCCGTCCGGCAGCAGGGCCGCGCGCTTGAGGCCGCTGGAGGCGAAGGGCATGGCGACGGCGCCGTCGCGGTCGACCGCGATCAGCCCGCCGTGACCGCCCAGCTCGGCCACGCCCTGGATCGCGGCCTGGGCGGCGTCCTGGAGGCCCTCGCCGCCGAACCGCACCCGGTGGGCGATCTGGGAAGCGACGGCGGTGCGGATGAAATACTCGCCCTGGCCGGTGCACGACACCGCCGCGTGACCGTCGGCCCAGGCGCCGGCGCCGATGATCGGGCTGTCGCCGACCCGGCCCGGCAACTTGCCGAACACGCCCGCGGTCGAGGTCGCGGCCGCCAGCCGGCCCTCAGCGTCGCGGACCACGCAGCCGACGGTTCCGGTGGGCAGGACGTCGTCAGAAGAGGAGGGGGCGGCGTGGTTGGCCTCGAAGGCGCCGGCGTGGGTGAACCAGGCGGCGGGATCGGCGATCGTCTTCAGGCCCTGTTCGCGAGCGAAGGCCATGGCGCCCTCGCCGGCCAGCATCACGTGCGGGGTCTTCTCCATCACCGCTCGCGCGGCCAGGATCGGGCTCTCGAAACCCTGCAGGGCGGCCACCGAGCCGGCCTTCAGGGTGGCGCCGTCCATCAGGCTGGCGTCCAGCTCGTATTCGCCGTCGGCGTTGGGCGAGGCGCCCTTGCCGGCGATGTAGAGGCCGCTGGCCTCCAGGGCGACCACGGTCTCGACGGCCACGTCCAGGGCGGCGGCTCCCGCGGCCAGACGGTCTCGCGCCGCCTCGACCAGGCCGCGCATGTGGGCGATCTCGACGCTGTAGTCATGACCGCGCTTGGAGCCGGCGCCGCCGTGCAGGGCGAGAGTAAAACGTTTGTTTGACATTCTGCTTCCTTGCCGGCGCACCCTGCGCTAGCGTCCGCGCTCTTAAACAAGAACGCACAACGAAGACAGCGGGAGAGGCGATATGAAGGCGGTGCTCAGCAAGGTGGTCGGCGGACCCGAGACCCTGGTGCTGGAAGAGCTTCCCGATCCCGTCGCCGGTCCTGGCCAGGTCGTGCTCGACGTCAAGGCCTGCGGCGTCAACTATCCGGACGTGCTGATCATCGAGGACAAGTACCAGTTCAAGCCCGAGCGTCCGTTCGCGCCGGGCGGCGAGGTCTCCGGGATCGTCACCGCCGTCGGCGAGGGCGTTACGACGCTGAAGGTCGGCCAGCGCGTGCTGGCCTCGACGGGCTGGGGCGGCATGGCCGAGCAGGTGGCCCTGGACGCCGCCCGCTGCACGCCGATCCCCGACGCCATGCCGTTCGACCAGGCCGCCGCCTTCATCCTGACCTACGGCACCTCCTATTACGCCCTCAAGGATCGAGGCCGTCTGAAGGCCGGCGAGACGCTGCTGGTTCTGGGCGCGGCCGGCGGGGTGGGCCTGGCGGCCGTCGAGCTGGGCAAGGCCGCCGGGGCGCGGGTCATCGCGGCCTGCTCCAGCCAGGAGAAGGTCGACCTGGCCATCAAGCACGGCGCCGACGCCGGCGTGGTCTATCCGCGAGGCCCCTTCGACAAGGACGGCCAGAAGGCCCTGGCGACCCTGATCAAGGACGCCTGCGGTCCGGGCGGCTGGGACGTGGCCTATGACGCGGTAGGCGGCGACTATTCCGAAGCCACGATCCGCGCCGCCGGCTGGGGCGGTCGGTTCCTGGTGATCGGCTTCCCGTCCGGCATCCCCAAGATTCCGCTGAACCTGACCCTCTTGAAGTCGTGCGACATCGTCGGGGTGTTCTGGGGCGCGGCGGTGGCCCGCGATCCCAAGGGCCACGCCCAGAACGTCCGGGAGCTGATGGACCTCTACGCGGCGGGCAAGATCAAGCCTTACGTCTCCGAGCGCTTCCCCCTGGCCAAGGCCGGCGACGCCATCGCCCACCTCTCCAGCCGCAAGGCCATGGGCAAGGTCGTGGTGGTGAACGACTAAAATCGCGACATCTGGGCGCACGTCGATCGTTGTTCACTCAGGCGGAAGTCTTCGAAGAGCACGATCGGCGTGTCGCGTCAGGGCTTTAAATGGTGAATCGACTTCCCGGGATTTGTTTACGGTTAAGTGGCGGCTAATCATTCTTCTTGGGAAAGAGCTAAGCCTGTTCCTGTAGACCTGTGCTCCAAGTCGTCGGAGTCGGGTCTAAGATGTTTCTGCCAGCGAGGGACGCCTTCTCTCCGGAGGTGCGTCAGAACTTCCGTCTGAACCGCCGCCCGGAAGAGCGCGTGCACGTGCTCGGCGGCGCGATGGACCTGGTCCGTCCCGAGGAAGTCTTCCACTTCGTGGCGGGCAAGATCGCGGCCCGCGAAGGGGCGGTGGTCGCCAATCACAACCTTCACAGCCTGTACCTGATCCGCAAGGACGAGAAGATCGCCGAATTCTTCCGCACGTCCGACCTGATCGAGGTCGACTCGGTGCCGGTGATCTTCTGGGCCCGCATCGTCGGCCGGGCCAGCCGCCGGTTCCATCGCTGCACCTATCTGGACTGGCGCGACGCCTTCTGGGAGCGGGCCATCCGGGAGAACTGGAAGGTCTTCTTCGTCGGCGGCGCGCCCGGCGTCGGCGAGAAGGCGGCCGAGCGGATTCAGGCCGATTGGCCGGGCGCGCAATTGCGCACCCATCACGGCTATTTCGACGCCGCCCCCGACTCCGCCGAGAACCAGGCCGTGGTCGACGCCATCAACGCCTACCGGCCCGACATCGTGCTGGTCGGCATGGGCATGCCGCGCCAGGAGATCTGGGTCCTCGAGAACCGCGAGAAGCTGGGCGCCTGCGTGACCTTCACGGTCGGCGGGGCGTTCGACTACGAGGCCGGCGTCCAGCGTCCCTCGCCCCGCTGGATGGGGCAGTTGGGCATGGAGTGGCTGTTTCGCCTCGCGGTTGATCCCCAGCGCCTGTTCACCCGCTACTGCGTCGAACCCTGGCACCTGATGGGGCCGGCTATACGCGATCTGGGGAAAGCGATTGCGCGCCAGGCCGCGCCCCGCCAAACCTCGGAAACCTCCCGCTCTGAATATGCTCGGGGGACCGATTTGGCGCGCTCTGACGTTCTGGGGGGACGATGAGCTTGAAACTTTACCTGCCGCCGTCGGCGGCGAAGGTGGAACGACCGAACATCGCCCAGCGCACGGCCGCGGTGTTCGGGCTGGCCGGGCTGGTCCTGGCCTGGGCCGTGTTCCTGCTGCCCTGCGCGGTCTGGCTGCTGTTCAGCCTTGTGCTGAGCCGGCCTCAGCAAACGGCTGTCCGCCAACAAGCCTGAACGTCGTTCACTTAGTCCTAGCCAGGCGCGCCTCGCCGCGCCAGGATGGTCGCGCCGGACGCAGCGACCCGGTCTCCAGAGGTCGCGCGCGGCCTTAAGGGAGCGGCGCATGACGGGACGTCTGGACGGCAAGGTGGCGGTGGTCACCGGAGGATGCTCGGGCATCGGCCTTGGAACGGTGGAGCTGTTCGTCGGCCAGGGCGCCAGCGTCGTCGCCGCCGACCTGCAGGCCGAGAAGGGCGCGATGCTGGAGAAGCGTTTCCCTGGCAAGGTCCGCTTCGCCCCCTGCGACGTCACCCACGAAAGCCAGATCGCCGCGGCCATCGCGCTGGCCCAGGACGCTTTCGGGGGTCTGGACATCCTGTTCAACAACGCCGGCATGGGCGGTGCGCCGAACGGCGTGGCCGACATGACCGCCGAGGGCTGGGACGCCACCTTCGCCCTGCTGCTGCGCGGTCCGGTGCTGGGCATGAAGCACGCCCTGCCGCTGATGCTGGAGCGCGGTGGCGGCAGCATCATCAACACGGCCTCGATCGCGGGGCTACAGGCGGGCTTCGGTCCCCTCGCCTATTCCACGGCCAAGGCGGCGGTGATCCATATGAGCAAGTGCGCCGCGGCCGAGCTGTCGCCGCTGAAGATCCGGGTCAACGCCATCTGCCCCGGCCTGATCGCCACCTCGATCTTCGGCGCCTCGATGGGCCTGCCGCGCGAGGTGGCCGACCAGATGGCCGCCCGCGTCGCCGAGGTGGGGCCGAAGATCCAGCCGATCCCCAAGGCCGGCCTGCCCGACGACATCGCCCGCGCGGCCCTGTACCTGGCCAGTGACGACTCCGAGTTCGTGACCGGGACCCACATCGTGGTCGACGGCGGCATCACCGTCGGCGGCCGCCATGCTTGGGACCGCGCCGCGCCCTCGCCCCTGCTGTCGGCCATGGGCATCTCGCCCGAACAGGCCGAGCAGATGCGGGCGGCCATGGTCGCCGCCCAGACCCAGCCGTGAACCCGGTCGCCGCCGGGCGGGCGTTCGGGTCCCGCCTGACGCCGAACCTGCGCGGGGCGTTGTGGATGCTGGCCTCGGCGGTGCTGTTCACCGCCATGACCACCCTGATCAAGTATCTGGGCGCGGGCTATCCGGCCGCGTTGCAGACCTTCTATCGCCAGCTGGCGGGGGCCGTAATCCTGCTGCCGCTGGTGGCGCGCGACTGGCGCGGCGCCCTGCGGACCACGCGGCCGGGCATCCTGGTCTTCCGCTCCAGCGCCGGGGTTCTGGCGATGATCCTGGCGTTCTACGCCTATCAGGAGCTGCCGTTGGCCGACGCCAACGCCCTGTCCTTCACCCGCACCCTGTGGCTGGTCCCGCTGGCGGCCCTGGTGCTGCGCGAGCCCATCGGCCCCTTGCGCATCGGCGCGGCCCTGGTCGGCTTCGTCGGCGTCTTGATCATGCTCAAGCCGGGCGGCGAGGGCGCCAGCCACTGGCTGGGCTGGCCCCAGGCCGCCGCCCTGGCCTCGGCCCTGCTGTTCGCCCTGACCATCACCGGCATGAAGGTGATGACCCGCGACCATTCGCCCTTCACCCTGCTGGTCTATGCGGCGGGGCTGGGTCTGGTCTTCTCGATCCCGCCGGCCCTGTTCGTCTGGCGCTGGCCCAGCCTGCCGGACCTGGGGCTGCTGGCCCTGATGGGCGTGATCGGCACCCTGACCCAGGGCTGCTACATCAAGGGCATGGAGGCGGGGGAGGCCGCGGTGATGGCGCCGATCGACTATACCCGCCTGGTGTTCGCCGTGATCGTGGGCCTGGTGCTGTTCCACGAGACGCCCGGTCCGGCCGTGCTGGTCGGGGCGGCGATCGTGGTGGCCTCGACCCTTTTCATCAGCTGGCGGGAGCACCAGCTGTCGCGCCGCAGGCCGGTCAACGACCCGCCCGGCTAGGCCTGAAGGTCTACTCAATCAGCGAAACGCTTTTTTTGCATCTTCCCCGGTATTCATAGGACGAATGCCTTGGGGGACCCTCGCTTGCTGAAGGTTTTGACCTGCCTGACGACAGAGCATGACCTTCGCTTGGTCGTGGTCGCCGGACTGATCTGCTTCGCCGCGTGCTTCACGGCGTTCCGTCTTTACTCGCGCATGCGTGGGGCCAAGGGCGTGGTCCGGGCCGCCTGGCTGCTGCTGACCGGCCTGGTCTCGGGCTCGGGCGTGTGGGCCACTCACTTCATCGCCATGGTCGCCTACAGCCCCGGCCTGAAGACCGGCTACAGCCCGTCGGGCACCCTGCTCTCGCTGATGATCGCGGTGCTGTTCATGGCCGGCGGCTTCGCCGTGGCCTCGGCCCAGCGCTCGCGCACCAACGACTTCGCCGGCGGCCTGATCTTGGGCATGGGCATCGCCGCCATGCACTACACCGGCATGTCCGCCTTCGTGACCCAGGGCTTCGTGCAGTGGGAGCAGGCGACGATCGCCCTTTCCGTGCTGGCCGGCGTGATCGGCGCGGCGGCGGCCCTGCAACTGGCCGGACGCGCCCGCAGCCTGCTCAAGCAGGTGGGCGGCGGCGCGGTGCTGGCCGTGGGCGTCTGCTCGCTCCATTTCATCGGCATGGGCGCGATCACCGTCGTTCCCGATCCGGCGATCAACGTGCCCGACCAGATGCTGTCGGGCGGCATCCTGACCCTGGCCGTGACCTCGATCACCGGCATGATCATCCTGGGCGGCCTGGGCGCGGTGGCCATCGAGTCCTCGACCAGCCGCTCGGCCCTCGACCGCATCCGCCGCCTGGCCAACGCCGCCTATGAGGGCATCGTGGTGGTCCAGGACGGCCGCATCAACGACGCCAACGCCGCCTTCTGCGACCTGGCGGGCGTCGAGCTGGACAGCCTGCTGCGCATGCCGCTGTCCAACCTGCTGACCTTCGACACCGACGGCCCCCCGCGCGAGGGCGTGCGCCGCGAAGGCGTGCTGCAGCCCGCCGACGGCGGCCGGGAAATCCCGGTCGAGGTGTTCTCGCGCCTGATGGACGACGGCGCGCGCCAGGAGACCTCCGGCCTGACCGTGCTGGCCGTCCGCGACCTGCGCGAACGCCGCTCGGCCGAGGAGAAGATCCGTTATCTGGCCGAGCACGATGGCCTGACCGGCCTGCCCAACCGCAATTCATTGCAGGTGCGCCTGGCCGCGGCCCTGGATCGCGTCGAAGCCTCGGGCGAGAGCCTGTCGCTGATCTGCATCGACCTGGACCACTTCAAGGAAGCCAACGACCTGCACGGCCACCTGGCGGGCGACGCCCTACTGGTCGAGACCGCGCGCCGGCTGCAGAACAGCCTGACCGCCCCGTCCTTCGCCGCCCGTCTCGGTGGCGACGAGTTTATCGTCGTCCAGGTGGCCGCCGGCGACCAACCCGCCGCCGCCGCAGAGCTGGCCGGCCGGCTGCTGGAGACCCTGGCGGCCCCGGCCAGCCATGAAGGCCAGGACCTGGCCATGGGCGCCAGCCTGGGCGTGTCGCTGTTCCCCGACGACGGTCGCACCGCCGAGGCCTTGCTGGCCAACGCCGACATGGCGCTGTACCGCGCCAAGGAAAGCGGTCGCGGGGCCTATCGCTTCTTCAAGCGCGAGATGGACGAGTCGATCCGCGAACGCCGGACCCTGGCCCGCGAACTGCGCCAGGCGATCGCCGACGAGGACCTGACGGTCTACTATCAGCCGCTGGCCAAGGCGGCCGACGGCGAGATCTGCGGCTTCGAGGCCCTGGTGCGCTGGAACCATCCGGTGCGGGGCATGGTCCCGCCCCTGGAGTTCATCCCGGTCGCCGAGGAGAACGGCCTGATCACCCAGCTGGGCGAATGGGTCCTGCGCCGGGCCTGCGCGGACGCGGTCACCTGGGAGCGCCCGTTGCGCATCGCGGTCAACCTGTCGCCGCTGCAGCTGAACCAGCCCAACCTGCCCACCGTGGTGCACGAGATCCTGGTCGCCACCGGCCTGTCGCCCAAGCGGCTGGAGCTGGAGATCACCGAGAGCGCCCTGTTCAAGGACTATCAGCGCGCGCTGGACAACCTGCGCCGGCTGAAGGCCCTGGGCGTGCGCATCGCCATGGACGACTTCGGCACCGGCTTCTCGTCGCTGTCCACCCTGCAGTCGTTCCCGTTCGACAAGATCAAGATCGACAAGAGCTTCGTCGAGAACATCCACCGCCACGACCGCGCGACGGTGATCGTCCGCGCGGTGCTGGGCCTGGGCCGCAGCCTGGAGATCCCGTGCGTGGCCGAGGGCGTCGAGACCCAGGAGCAGATCGACTTCCTGCGCGGCGAGAACTGCGAGGAGCTGCAAGGCTACGCGATTGGCCGTCCGTCGCCGGTCGACGCTCTGTCGGCCTGGACCCTGGCCACCGCCGCCTCGGCGTACAAGCCCGCCAAGAAGCCGCGCCGTCGCAAGGCGGCTTGACCCCTCGAACTTCAGCAACAAAGCAGGTTGTCATCCCGGAAAGCGCGCAGCGCTTGTCCGGGATCCAGGGCAACCGTACCGCACTAGCCCAGTCCCCTGGGTCCCGGACAGCCTCTGCGAGGCTTCCGGGATGACAACGGTGGGGTGTTCGGACCAACCCGATCGTTCTACCGTCGCCGCGACATGCTTCCCAGCAGGCCGCGCATGATCTCGCGCCCGGCCTGATTGGCGATCGTGCGGACCAGCGACGTCGCGAAGGCCTCGGCCACCGACTGGCGGCTGGAGGCGCGCGGACGCGGCGCCGCGCGGGTTTGCCGGGCCGCTTCGCGTTCCCTGACCTTTTCGGCAGCCGCCCGCTGGCGTTCGACTTCGGCCTGGGCGGCGGCGTCCTGCGCCTGTCGCTGGGCCTGGACGGCGCGGCCTTGCAGCACCTCGTAGGCGGACTCGCGATCCAGCGTCTGGTCATAAAGCCCCGCTACGGGGCTCCGGGCGATCAGGGCGGCGCGCTCCTCCGGCGTCGCCGGGCCCAGGCGCGAGGCCGGCGGGCGGATCAGGGTCTTCTGGACGACGCAGGGCGCGCCCTTGGCGTCGAGGGTAGAGATCAGCGCCTCGCCCACGCCCAGGGCCTGGATGGTCTCAGCGGTGTCGAAGGCGGGGTTCTCGCGGAACGACTGGGCGGCGGCCTTCAGGCCCTTCTGGTCGGCGGGGGTGTAGGCCCGCAGCGCGTGCTGCACCCGCGCGCCCAGCTGGCCCAGCACGGCGTCGGGAATGTCGGCCGGGTTCTGGGTTACGAAATAGATGCCCACGCCCTTGGAGCGGATCAGCCGCACCACCTGCTCGATCTTCTCGACCAGCGGCTTGGGCGCGTCGTTGAACAGCAGGTGGGCCTCGTCGAAGAAGAACACCAGGCGAGGTTTGTCGGGGTCGCCCACCTCGGGCAGTTCCTCGAACAGCTCCGACAGCAGCCACAGCAGGAAGGTCGAATAGAGCTTGGGCGACTGGATCAGCCTGTCGGCGGCCAACAGGTTGACGTAGCCGCGCCCGGCCACGTCGGTGCGCATGAGGTCGGACAGCTTCAGGGCCGGCTCGCCGAAGAAGTTCTCGGCTCCCTGGCTCTGCAGGGTCAGCAGCTTGCGCTGGATGGCCCCCACGGTGGCGGCCGAGACGTTGCCGTACTGGGTTCCGATCTCGGCGGCGTTGTCGGCGACGTATTTCAGGGCCGCCTGCAGGTCCTTCAGGTCCAGCAGCAGGAGACCGTCCTGGTCGGCGACGTGGAACACCACCGTCAGCACGCCTTCCTGCACGTCGTTCAACTCCAGCAGACGCGACAGCAGCAGAGGTCCCATCTCGGAGATGGTGGTGCGGATCGGGTGGCCCTTCTGGCCGAACAGGTCCCAGAACACCACGGGCGGGGCCGAGGGGGTCAGGGTCAGGCCCATGGACGCGGCGCGAGTCTGCATCTTGTCGTTTGGCGTTCCGGCGACGGCGACGCCGGACAGGTCGCCCTTCACATCGGCGGCGAACACCGGCACCCCAGCGTCGGAGAAGGCCTGGGCCATGACCTGCAAGGTGACGGTCTTGCCGGTGCCGGTCGCGCCGGCCACCACGCCGTGGCGGTTGGACCGATCGAGTCTCTGGGTGACGGGGCCCTCACCGAGCCCGAGCAGGATCTCGCCTTCGCCGATCGCCAGTGTCATACGCAACGTCCTTCACATTGGGGACTTAAGCCTAGCCCTGGCCTTGCGCCCCGCCAACGGCCTCGCGCAATGTGGAGCCGGTCTTTTGTCGCCGACCCAGAAAGAGATTCCGTCGATGTCCATCTCCCCGTCGATCACCGGTCGCAACGCCCTGGTGTTCCTGGCGGTCATAGCCGGCGGCGCGACGCTGTACTGGATGCGCGGCATCCTCACGCCCCTGGCCATGGCGGTGTTCCTGGCCGTGATGATCGACAGCTTCGCCCGGGTCCTGGTCGAACGGGTGCCGAGGTTCCCCAAGAGCCTGGCCCTGCCCGCCGCCATCTTCCTGTCGATCGCCATGTTCGGGGCCGCGGTCTGGGTCGTGACCGCCAACGGCGCCAGCTTCGTCGGGCAGATGCGCGACTACGCGCCCCGGCTGAACGAGGTGATCGCCAAGGTCGCCTCGCTGGTGGGGGTCAAGGTGGCGCCGACGATCGGCGACCTGATCGACCAGCTGGACCCCAGCAAGTACGCCGGGGCGGCGGCGCAGAGCCTGCAGAACTTCGCCTCCAACGCCATACTGGTGCTGATCTATCTGGGCTTCATCATCGCCTCGCGGCGTGGCTTCAGCCGCAAGATCGTCTCGCTCTATCCGCATCATGCCGAGCGAGACAGCGCGATGCAGCTGTTCCAGCGCATCCGCAACGGCGTGGAGCAGTACCTGTGGATCCAGACCGTCACCGGCCTGATGATCGCCGCCGCCGCCTGGGTGGTGATGATGCTGCTGCGGCTGGACAACGCCCTGTTCTGGGCCTTCCTGATCTTCGTCGCCGCCTACATCCCGATCCTGGGCGGGGCGGTCGGCTGCATCCTGCCGCCGCTGTTCGCCCTGGTGCAGTTCCCCGACAGCTTCTGGCCGGCCCTGATCCTGTTCGGCGCCCTGGAGCTGATCTTCTTCGTGGTGGGCAATGTGATCCTGCCGCGCATGCAGGGCGACAGCCTGAACATGGACCCGACCGTGGTCCTGTTGTCACTGGCCGTCTGGGGAGCCTTGTGGGGTGTGACCGGCATGTTCCTGTCCACGCCCCTGACCGTGGCGGCGATGCTGATCCTGGCCCAGTTCGACGGCACGCGCTGGATCGCCATCCTGCTGTCCGAGGACGGCGATCCCAGCGGCGACGGCCTGGACCGCAAGTCCCCCGGCGCCTCCCGGAAGGCTCCGCCCGACAAAAAAGCCGGTCCGCCGCCTAGTTCGCAACGGAAGTCGACGAAGGGGGCTTAAAATCCCGAATGGCCTTCCTATCTACATCCTGTCGGCAGCCCCCCATGCCGGCCCCGCGCGACGCAGACCGATTTTCTGGAGCGTCCGACGCGGAACCGCCCGCCTCCCCCCGCGGGCCCGCGCCGCCGGTTCCCCCCAACCGGCGGCGCTTCCGTGTCCGGCGCGTCGCACGACACCGGAGGGGTTCTCGTCTTGGTAAGATATTCCGTGCTTTTCCCTGGATAAGGTTGAAAGCTGGCCCGGAAGGGCTAGGTTGTCGCCAAAAATTCGCGAGGAAATCCCATGGTCGGTGAAAAACTTGACCCCGAGGCGACCGCTGCTCAGTCCGGCGGCCTGATTTCGGCCTTCGGCAAGGCCCTGGGGCAGGAGACGCTGACCGCGCCGCAGTCGCGGTTCGCCGCCCAGGTGCAGGAAGACTGGTCGGCCGAGGAGCTGCCGGGCCTGGTCGCCGCCGACATCGCCCACGCCCTGGTCGACTTCTGGCGTTTCGGCGAAGAGGCCCGAGGTCAATCCCTGTCCATCCGCGTCCGTCCAGCCGTCCGGGCTGACGGGACCGACCTGAAGAGCGACTTGCTGGAGATCGTCCAGCCCGACCGTCCGTTCCTGGTCGACAGCATCATGGGCGCGATCGCCGAGCAGGGCTTCTCGGTGCGGGCCATGTTCCACCCCGTGATCGAGACTCCCGCCGGTCCCCGCTCGATGATTCAGGTCTATCTGGCGCCGGTGGGCGAGGATCGTGAAGCCGCCCTCGTCGAGGCCGTCCGTGACGCCTTGGCCGACGTCCAGTTGGCCGTCGAAGACTTCCACGCCATGAAGGCCCTGATCCGCCGCACGATCGACGAACTGCGGGTCTCCAAGGCGCCGATCGACGAGCGGCAGCGCGAGGAGGGTCTGGACTTCCTGGGCTGGCTGGAGGGCGACCGCTTCGTCTTCCTGGGCGCCCGGGTCTACGAGTATCCCCGCACGGCCGATGGCGGCTACGCGGCCGAGGAGCCGCTGTACCAGCCCGAGGGAAGCCTCGGCGTGTTGCGCGACCAGACCCTGACCGTGCTGCGCCGGGGCAGCGAGCCGGCGATCCTGTCGCCCCAGGTCCGCGACCACCTGCTGCTGGGCGCGCCTCTGGTGGTGGCCAAGTCGAACCTGCGGTCGAAGGTCCATCGCCGCGGCTACATGGACTATGTCGGGGTGCGCCGGTACGGCGCCGACGGCAGGCCCTCGGGCGAGGTCCGGTTCGTGGGCCTGTTCACAGCCGAAGCCTACGAGACCCCCGCCCACGAAGTGCCCGTCGTCCGGCGCAAGGTCGAGCACGTCCTCAAGCAGGCCGGCAAGGACCCCGACAGCCACAACGGCAAGCGGCTGCGCAACATCCTGGAGACGTGGCCCCGAGACGAGCTGTTCCAGGTTTCGGAAGACGAGCTGCTGTCGATGGCCATGGGGGTGCTGCACCTCTACGACCGGCCGCGCGTGCGGCTGTTCGCCCGCAACGACCCGTTCGACCGCTTCATCTCGGTGCTGATGTTCGTGCCGCGCGAGCGCTATGACAGCGGCGTGCGCGAGCGAGCCGGCAAGATCCTGGCCGACGCCTATGAGGGCCGGATCAGCGCCTACTACCCCAGCTTCTCCGACGCCCCGCTGGCCCGCGTGCACTATGTGATCGGCGTCACGCCGGGCAAGCACGGCGGTCCCGACCTGACCGCGCTGGAAGCCGCCGTCGCCGAGACCGCTCGCACCTGGGAAGACCGCTTCGAAGCCGCCGTCCGCGACGGCGGGGCCCCCGGCCGCGTGGTCGAGACCCTGGCCCGTTGGCAGGGCGCCTTCCCCCCAGGCTATCGCGACCAGTACGACGCCGCCGAGGCCCTGGCCGACCTGGCGGTGATCGACGCCCTGGACACCGATGAGCCGGTGAAGGTTCGGGCCTTCCGCCACGCCGACGACGACAAGCTGACCTTCCGCTTCAAGCTGTATCGCCCCGGCGCGGCCGCCCCCCTGGCCGACGTGCTGCCGATCCTGGAGCACATGGGCCTGAAGGCCCTGATCGAGGACGGCTTCAAGCTGACCCCGGCGGGCGAGGCGAACGGCAAGGTCTGGGTCCACGAGTTCGTGCTGCGCGACGAGCGCGGCGAGCATCTGTCGTTCGGCGACATCAAGACCGCCTTCGAGGCCGCTTTCGTCGCCATCTGGACGGGCCGCGCCGAGAGCGACGGCTTCAACCGGCTGGTGCTGGAGCTGGGCGTCGGCTGGCGCGAGGCCGCCCTGGTCCGCGCCCTGGCCCGCTATCGCCAGCAGTCGGGCCTGGACCCCAGTCAGGGCGTGCAGGAGCAGGCGCTGTCGGACAACCCCGGCGTCACCCGCCTGATCCTCGACCTGTTCCGCATAAAGTTCGATCCGGCGGTCCGCGCCGACCTGGCCGCCCGCGCGGAGCAGGCCAAGGCCGTCCAGGCCAGCATCGACGAGGCCTTGCAGGCGGTGGAGAGCCTGGACGCCGACCGCGTCCTGCGCCGCATCGCCGCCCTGATCGGCGCGATCCAGCGGACCAACTTCTTCCAGGTCGGTCCCGACGGCGAGCCCAAGCCCTACATCAGCTACAAGATCGCCTCGCGCGAGCTGGAGGACCTGCCGGCGCCCAAGCCCTATCGCGAGATCTACGTCTCGGCCCCGCATGTCGAGGGCGTGCACCTGCGCTTCGGCCCGGTCGCCCGGGGCGGACTGCGCTGGTCCGACCGCCGCGACGACTTCCGCACCGAGGTGCTGGGCCTGGTGAAGGCCCAGCAGGTCAAGAACGCGGTCATCGTGCCGGTCGGCTCCAAGGGCGGCTTCTTCCCCAAGAACCTGCCGCGCGGCGGTGATCGCGACGCCATCCAGGCCGAGGCGATCCGCGCCTACAAGACCTTCCTGTCGGGCCTCCTGGACATCACCGACAACATCGACGCAGACAATCGGATCGTCCCGCCGGCCGGGGTGATCGCCCATGACGGCGAGGATCCCTATCTGGTCGTCGCCGCCGACAAGGGCACGGCCACCTTCTCCGACATCGCCAACGGCGTGGCCGAGGACTACGGCTTCTGGCTGGGCGACGCCTTCGCCTCGGGCGGCTCGGTCGGCTACGACCACAAGGTGATGGGCATCACCGCCCGCGGCGCCTGGGAAGCGGTCAAGCGCCACTTCCGCGAGCTGGGCAAGGACATCCAGGCCGAGCCCTTCACCGTGGTGGGCGTGGGCGACATGTCCGGCGACGTGTTCGGCAACGGCATGCTGCTGTCCAAGCAGACCAAGCTCCTGGCCGCCTTCGACCATCGCCACATCTTCCTCGACCCCGATCCGGACCCCGCCAAGTCGTGGGCCGAGCGGGACCGGATGTTCAAGCTGCCGCGCTCGTCGTGGGACGACTACGACAAGAGCCTGATCTCCAAGGGCGGCGGGGTGTTCCCGCGCACGCTCAAGCAGATCCCGCTGTCGCCGGAAGTGCGGACCATGCTGGACATCAAGGCCGAGGCGGTGGCCCCCAACGAGCTGCTGACCGCCATCCTCAAGGCCCGGGCCGAGCTGCTCTATTTCGGCGGCATCGGCGGCTATGTGAAGGCGCGGACCGAGAGCAACGCCGACGCGGGCGACAAGGCTAACGATGCGATCCGCATCAACGGGGCGGACCTGCGGGTCAAGGTGGTGGGCGAGGGGGCGAACCTGGGCGTGACCCAGGCGGGCCGTATCGAGTTCGCGCAAGCCGGCGGCCGCATCAACACCGACGCCATCGACAACTCCGCGGGCGTCGACAGCTCCGACCACGAGGTCAACATCAAGATCCTGACCGGGATCCTAGAGCGCGGCGGCAAGCTGACCCGCGAGGCCCGCAACGAACTGCTGCCGACCATGACCGACGACGTGGCCAGCCACGTCCTGGCCGACAACTACGACCAGACCCTGGCTCTGTCGCTGATGGAAAGCGACGCGGTCTCGGAGGTGGAGTCCCAGGCCCGGTTCATGGCCGAGCTGGAGGCCAAGGGCCGCCTGGACCGCAAGGTCGAGGGCCTGCCGGACGCCGCGACCCTGGCGGACCGCGAAAAGGCCGGCAAGGGCCTGACCCGACCCGAGATGGCCGTGCTGCTGGCTTACGGCAAGATCGACCTGTTCGACGACATCGTCGCCTCCCAGGCGCCCGACGATCCGTGGTTCGAGGCGACGCTGAAGGGCTACTTCCCGCCGGCCCTGGGACAGTACGGCGAGGCCATGCAGCAGCACCGGCTGAAGCGCGAGATCATCGCCACGGTGCTGGACAACCAGATGATCAACATGTGCGGCCCGACCTTCCCGAGCCGCCTGCGGGCCGCCGCTGGTTGCGACACCACGGCCCTGGTCATCGCCTTCGCCGCCGCCCGCGAGATCCTCGGCGTTGACGCGCTGTGGGACCAAGTCTCGGCCCTGGACGGCAAGGCCCAAGCCTCGGGCCAACTTGCCTTGTACAAGGCCCTGGCCTACGCGCAGCGCAGCCTGACCTTCTGGCTGGCCCGCCGGGCGTTCAAGGACAAGTCCACCGTCAAGACGCTGGTCCAGGCCTATGGTCCTTCGGTCAAGGCCCTGTCGGCCTTGGGCACGGCGATCCTGTCGCCGTTCGAGCAGAAGACTGTCGCCAAGCGGGCCAAGGCCTATGTCGCCGACGGCGCGCCCGAGGCCTTGGCGCAAGGCGTGGCCGCCCTGCAACCGGTGACCACGGCGGCCGACCTGGTCGACCTGGGCAACGCGTCGAGCTGGTCGGTCGAGAACGTGGCGCGTCTCTATCACCAGGTGGGCGCGGCCTACGGCTTCGACCGGTTGCGCTCGGCGGCCGGCTCCTTCGTGGGCGGCGACGCCTTCGAGCGCCTGGCCGTCCGCCGCCTGATCGAGGACATGCTCAGCGAGCAGACCGCGATCACCCAGGCGGTGCTGAAGTTCGCCGCCAACGCCCAGGCCGGCGACGATGAAGCCTCGGCCAAGGCCGCGGTCGCCTCGTGGGGCGCCCTGCGCACCGAAGCCGTCCGCGCCGCCAAGCGCACGGTCGACGACATCGAACAGGCCGGCGGCGGCTGGACCTTCGCCAAGCTGACCATCGCCAACGCCGCGCTTCGCGGCCTGGCGACGGCGGGTTAGAGCAGATCCCTCTCCCCCCGGGAGAGGGCGACTATCGCGCCGCATAACCCAGGGTTGTCGCGCGTTCGAACTCGGTACAGGATCGTCCCCGATAGCGTGAGCTTGGCGTTTCGGGGGCGTGCATGGTCAAGGAACGGATCGTCCTGCTGGACTCTCTGCGGGGTCTGGCGGTGCTGGGCATCCTGCTGTGCAACATCCCGATCGCGGCCCAGCCGCATTCGGTGGCCACCAGCCTGACGCTGTGGCCGCTGGGCACGGCGCCCGACTCGGTCGCCGTCTGGTGGGTCACCCAGGTGTTCTTCCAGCAGAAGTTCTACTCGATGTTCGCCATGCTGTTCGGCGCCTCGATCCTGATGGTCGGCGGCGAGGGCGGCGGCGCGTCCGACGCGGGGGAACGGCGGCGGATCCTGATCCTGCGCCTGGCCAGCTTGCTGTTGATCGGCCTGTTCCACGGCCTGGTGATCTGGCAGGGCGACGTCCTCAACACCTATGCGGTGGTGGGCCTGCTGGCCCTTTGGGCCCGCTCGTGGCCGGCCAAGCGCCTGCTGCAAGCCGGGATCGGCCTGCACCTTGGCCTCTCGGCCCATAGCGCCTGGAAGCTGCTGGAGCACGCCGCCAAGGGCGGGAACGACCCGTCGGCCGCCGCGATGACCAAGTTCCTGGCCGGCGTCCAGGCCGACAGCGCCCAGTACGCCGGGACCTTCCAGCAATCCTTCGTCCAGAACGCCAAGGACTACTGGGACTTCGTGTTCCACGGCTTCACCGTCTGGCCCCAGACCTGGCCGCTGCTGGTGCTGTCGTTGATGCTGGTGGGCATGGGCCTGTACAAGCTGGGCGTCCTGAGTGGAAAGGCCTCGGCCGGCGTCTATCGGAGCCTGATCGGCGCGGGGCTGGGCGCCCTGGCGATCGTGGGCCTGGCCGAGACGCTCTACATGCTGCTGCCCAGCCATCCGTGGCCCGTCCGCGCCCTGACCCGCTGGCTGCAGAGCGCCACGGCGCCGGTGGTCTGCCTGGGCTATCTGGGCCTGATGGTGATGGCGGCCCGGACCAGGGTCTGGAAGGCGATCCCCGCCGTCCTGGCGCCGGTGGGCCAGATGGCCTTCACCAACTACCTGACCCAGTCGATCCTGATGACCACCCTGCTGTACGGCGGACGCGGGCCGGGCCTCTTCGGCAAGGTCGACCGCCCCTTCCTGGCCGGCGCGACCGTGGCGATCTGGCTGCTGCAGATCCTTTGGTCTCACTGGTGGATGGCGCGCTTCACCATGGGACCGCTGGAGTGGTTGTGGCGGCTGGCCTATCGCGGTCCCATGCCCTTGCGCCGGGCGCGCGAGGCCGCGCCGGCAGCGGCTGTCTAGCCGGGCCCTAGTGGATTGGGCGTGAGCCGAGGAAGGTGTCCAGCGCGGTGTTGATCACCGTCACGGTGACCGCGTCGCGCAGGCGCTGGGCCTGGGCCTGGCTGATGCCGGCGGCGGTGTAGCCGGCGATCTCGGTCAGGTCGGTCTCGCCTCGCACCAAGTTGGTGAATTCGGCCTGGCTAAGCTGGCCGGCCGCCAGCTGGCTGGTCCACAACTGGAGATTGCCCCGGGCCTTGTCGAGCGCGGCCTGGGCCATGGCCTTCACCTCGACCGAGTAGTTGTCGAAGCTGTCCTTGCCCAGAACGGTCAGATTGGCCTTGGCGGCCGCCAGGAAGTCGTCGAACTGGCTCATGACGCGCCGCCTTCCTCGAGTTGGCCGCAGGAGGTGGTCTGGGCCTTGTTGGCTTCCAGGCAAAGGATGTAGTCGAAGGCCCGGCCGATCTGGATCTTCTTCTGGTCGCGGAAGGCCTGGCCCAGCGTGCCCTGGCTTTGCCACAGGGCGATCGTGCCGCCGTAGAGCGCCCGGTTGGGATCGCGCAGCACCGACCACTGTCGCGCGGAGAGAGCGTTCAACGGCTGAGCCGCCGCGGCGCTGGCCGCCGCGTCGATCCGCGCCGTCAGGGCGGCGACCTCGGTGGTATGATTGGCGTAGGGGTCGCCCGCCACGTCCAGCAGCGACAGCGTCTGGGCCTTGAGGCTGGCCGTGTTGACCTGGGCGGCGGGGTCGGGCGGCGGCGCGATCGGCGCGCAGGCGACGGGCGCCAGGGCGGCCGCCGATAGGGTCAGGATCAGCGCGGTTCGCGCTATCGGCGCCAGCTTCATGGAAGACCTCCCGCTTGCTGGCGCAAGGCTGGCACACAATGACGCCGACTACAATCTTTGCGGTAGTTGGGAAGACGCCCCCCGTCAGAGCGTGCGGACCGCGCCCAGCGCCTGGGCGAAATAGGCCTGGGTCTGTCCGAAGAGGTCCGGGCGGTACTTGGCGCGCGGGTCGTTCGCGCGGTCGTCGTCGAAGGCGTGGGTGGCGTCGGGATAGAAGATGGTGTCCACCGCCACGCCGTCGCGCTTCAGACGGTCCAGCGCCTTCTGGGGATATTTCCAGCCCACCACCTGGTCCTTGCCGCCGACCACGGAAAACACCTTTGGCCCTCCGGACCCCTGGGCGCCCCAGCCCCGGCTGGAGGTCAGGGATGGATAGGCCGCGTACGGATAGACCAGCAAGGCGCCCTTGACCCGGGTCCGCAGTTTCAGCGGGTCGGCGTCGACGATGCCGGTGGCGCGGGCGGCGTTCGTCCCGATCGCGTAGCCGTCCATGATCGACCAGCCCCCGTGGCTCCAGCCGGCCAGGAACACGTGCTGGGCGTCGGCCCACGGCTGGCCCTCCAGCCAGGCCAGCATGGCGAAGATGTCGCCCGAACGCTTGAGGCCCTGCAGGGTCATGCCGGTGCAGACGAACAGCTTGCCGTCCATCGTGGACATGCCGCGCGGCTTGAAGCTGTCGACCACCACGGCCGCCCACCCGGCGTCGACCGCCACCTTGGCGTAGGTTTCCAGGAAGGGCGTCTTGCCGCCGCAACCGTGCAGGATCAGGGCGACCGGGAAGGGCCCCGGGCCGGCGGGCTTGAACACCTTCGAGACGTTGGCGACCTTGGATCCCCAGTCGGCGCTGCGCATGATGTCCTACGGCGCCCCCGCGCGAAAATTCCGACGGCCACCATGGTCGATCAGCCGTGGAAACTCAAATTTCCTGGTTGTATTTGCCGACCCGATCACCGAGGCGCGGTTTCACCTCCTGGCGGAACAGGGCGCGCATGTCGGCGTCGGACCGGGTGCTCTCGACCACGACGACAACCTCCGGCTTATTGGAAGAAGCGCGCACCAGCACCCACGAACCGTCCTCCAGATGGACCCGCACGCCGTTGACGGTGATCACCTCGATGATCTTGCGGCCCAGGATCGATCCGCCGGCGGCGAACAGGTCCTCGTATTCCTTCACCACCTGCGCCACCACGCCGTATTTCACCTCGTCGGCGCAGTGCGGGCTCATGGTCAGGGAGGTGAAGGCCACGGGCAGGGCCTTGCGCAGGTCCGACAGCTTCACGCCGGGATTGCGGTCCAGCGTGGCCAGGATGGCGGCCGCCGCGGTCAGGCCGCAGTCATAGCCCCGGCCCAGCGGCGCGTTCAGGAAGAAGTGGCCGCTCTTCTCGAAGCCGGCCAGGGCGCCCAGCTCGGCGCTCTTGCGCTTGAGATAGCTGTGGCCTGTCTTCCAGTAGACCACCTTGCAGCCGTGCGCGGCCAGGATTGGGTCGCTGGCGAACAGGCCTGTCGATTTCACATCGACCACGAAGGTCGCCCCCGGATGCAACGGAGCCAGGTCGCGGGCCAGGATCAGGCCCATCTTGTCGGCGAAGATCTCCATCCCCTCGTCGTCGACCACGCCGCAGCGGTCGCCGTCGCCGTCGAAGCCGAAGGCCAGGTCCGCCCCATGCTCGCGGACGGCATGCGCCATCGCGTGCAGCATGGCGGCGTCTTCCGGGTTCGGATTGTACCGGGGGAAGGTGTAGTCGAGCTCGGCGTCCAGGCCGATCACCTCGGTCACGCCCATCCGCTGGAGCGCGTCGACGGCGAAGGCCCCGGCCGTGCCGTTGCCGCAGGCGGCGATCACCTTCAGCGGCCGCGTGATCTGGGCCCGCGACGCCACGTCGGCCACGTAGCGCTCGGCCTCGCCCTCGACCCGGACAAGCCGGCCGCCCCCGCGCTCGACGAACTTGCCGCCGAGCACGATGGTCTTCAGCCGGGCCATTTCCTCGGGACCGAAGGTCAGGGGCTTCCGGGCGCCCATCTTCACGCCGGTCCAGCCATTCTCGTTGTGGCTGGCGGTGACCATGGCCACGCAGGGGATGTCGAGGTCGAACTGCGCGAAATAGGCGGTGGGCGACAGGGCGAGGCCGATGTCGTGCACCTCGCAGCCGGCCGTGACCAGGCCCAGGGTCAGGGCTTGCTTGATCGACAGCGAATAGCCGCGGAAGTCGTGGCCGACCACGATCTTCGAATGACCCAGCTCGTGGAGATACGTTCCCAGGCCCAGGCCCAGGGCCTGGACGCCCAGCAGGTTGATCTCCGGCCCGAACAGCCAGCGCGCGTCATATTCCCGAAAGCCCGTGGCCTTGACCAGGGGCTCGTTCTCATAGGCGACGGTGTTGGGGACCAGGTCGGTGCGGGGTGTGAGGAGCATCGGGACGGCTTCGAAAACTGCGAACCGTCCCTAGCTATCACACCCCCGCGGACTGGCGCAGGTTAGTGTCGGAACACACGCACGCCGGTGAAGGCCATGGTCAGGCCCAGCTTGTCGGCGGCCTCGATCACCTCGGGGTCACGCATCGAGCCGCCCGGCTGGATGATCGCCGTGGCGCCGGCTTCCGCCGCCTGGATCAGGCCGTCGGCGAACGGGAAGAAGGCTTCCGACGCGCAGGCGCAGCCCTTCAGGTCCAGGCCGAAGTCGGCTGCGCGCAGGGCCGCGATCCGGGCCGAGTCCTTGCGGTTCATCTGGCCGGCGCCGACGCCCAGGGTCTGGCCGGCGCGGGCGTAGACGATGGCGTTGGACTTGACGTGCTTGCCCACGGTGAAGGCGAACAGCATGTCGCGCACTTCCTCGTCGGTGGGCTGGCGCTTCGTGACGATCTTCAGGTCCGAGGCCTTGATCCGGGCGTCGTCGCGCGACTGCACGAGGAAGCCGCCGGCCACGCTCTTGAAGGTGTCGCCGGCCGACAGGGCGTCGGGCAGGCCGCCGGTCACCAGCAGGCGCAGGTTCTTCTTGGCCGCGAACACGGCGACGGCGTCGTCGTCGGCTTCGGGCGCGATCACCACCTCGGTGAAGATCTCGACCATGGCCTCGGCGGCTTCGCGGGTCAGGCGGCTGTTGACGGCGACGATCCCGCCGAACGCGCTGGTGGGGTCGCAGGCCAGGGCTCGCTCATAGGCCTCGCGCTGATTGGCGCCGACCGCCACGCCGCAGGGATTGGCGTGCTTGATGATCGCCACGGCCGGGCCCTGGGCGGGGTCGAACTCGGCGATCAGCTCGAAGGCGGCGTCGGTGTCGTTGATGTTGTTGTAGCTGAGCTCCTTGCCCTGCAGCTGGGTGGCCGTAGCCACGCCGGGACGCGGGTTGGGGAAGGTGTAGAAGGCCGCCTTCTGATGCGGATTCTCGCCGTAGCGCATAGTCTGGCGCAGCTCGCCGGCGATGCTCTTGCGGGCCGGGAAGTCCTGGCCCAGCTGCTGCGCGAACCAGGTCGAGATCGCCGCGTCATAGGCCGCCGTGCGGGCGTAGGCCCGGGCCGCCAGGGTCTGGCGGAGGGCCAGCGTCGTGCCGCCGGCCTTCAGGGCCTCCAACACTTCCGCCAGGTCCGACGGATCGGTGCAGACGGCGACATAGCCGTGGTTCTTGGCCGCCGAGCGGATCATGGCCGGGCCGCCGATGTCGATGTTCTCGACGCACTCGGCGTAGTTTCCACCCTTCGCGACCGTGGCCTCGAACGGATAGAGGTTCACGTACAGGATATCGATGCCGCCGATGCCGTGGTCGGCCATGGCCTTGGCGTGCTCGGGCGCGTCGCGGACGCCCAGAAGGCCGCCATGCACGATCGGGTGGAGGGTCTTAACCCGGCCATCCATCATCTCGGGGAACTGGGTCAGGTCCGAGACGTCCTTGACCGGGATGCCGGCCGCCGCGATCGCCGCCTTGGTGCCGCCGGTCGAAACCAGCTCGACGCCCGCCTCATGGAGGACCTTGGCCGCCTCGACCAGGCCGGCCTTGTCGGAGACCGACAGCAGGGCGCGCTTGGGGGCGACGAGATCGGGGGCGGACGGATAGTCGGGGGCGGCGGGCACGGCGGACTCCTGGCTGGTCTGGTTGGACGACAAAACGGAGCCCAGGCGCGCGGCACTATGAGGTTCGCGCTCCCCGATGGTTGCCCATCACTAGCGCCAGTCACGCGAACGGCGCGGAAAATAGGCGGGCGGGCGGGGGAGTCAATGGAGCAGTCCCTCCCCCTCTGGGGGAGGCGATCGCGAAGCGGTCGGTGGGGGGAGTGATCGGATCGAAGGTCTGGGTTGTGGTCGGCTGCCGGATACTCCCCCCTCCGTCGGCTGCGCCGACACCTCCCCAAAGGGGGAGGATCTGGTCCTAGTGATCCGTCGCCCGGACCAGTTTCCAACGGATCTTGGCGCCCTTCTCGGGACGGACCTGGCTCTTGAGCACGACGGCGCCGGCAGGGCGGGCGTGGCCGTGGTCGAAGTGGGCCGAGGGGGTGACCGCCACGTCCACCGCGTCGTTGCGCAACCACCAGCCGACGTTCGAGGGGCCCTTGATCAGCACGCTCTTGCCATCGCGGGCGAGCGAGGCGCGGGCGTCCGGATGCAGGTGGAAGGTGACGGAGAACGGCAGGTAACGGCGCGGGCCGTCGGGGTTGGCCGACCCGATCGGGATCAGGCTGTCCTCGCCGCGCAGCTCGTCGGCCTTGATGTCGAGATACAGCCGCCGGGCGTGGGTCAGGCCCAGGCGTCGCCAGCCGTCGTGGATGATGTCCAGCCACACCCCGCTGTCGGCGTCGTGGCGCTTGACCTCTACCTGGGTGACGCCGTCGACCAGCCACGAGCCCAGGGCGTCCGCCCGCCAGCCCGACAGCGGGCGGCCGGCCGAACCGTCGCCCACCGACACCGTCGAGGCGGCGCCGGATAGGCGGAAGGCGTTGGCGCCGGTGGCCTCGGGGCTCCAACCGCAGCTGGTGATCAGCCGGTCCTTGCCGAACACGATCTCGACGGCGGCCGGCTGGGCGCAGGCGGTGACGCTGAGCACGCCGGTGGCCGGCTGTCCGGCGTCGGCCATGACCTGCAGGCTGCCGCCCTGCATCTTCTCATAGCCCACATGCGGCGCGGACTGGGGCGGGCGCGGGCCTTGGTCGTCATGGGCCAGGGCCGCGGCGATCCGCTTGGGATCGATCGCCTCGCCCCCCTGGAAGGCGGCCAGGCAGCCATCGGCCAAGGCGAAGAAGCGGACGGATGAGCTCAGGCGGTCGATGGCGCGGGTCAGGGCCTCGGGCGACGGGCGGCCGCGCTGGCCCAGGGCGTCGTCCAGGGTGAGCAGGTCGAACAGCAACTCCAGACCCGCCTCGGGCGAGCGGCTGGCGTGGCCGCCGTCGGGCAGGACGATGACGTCGATCAGGGCGTGGACCCGCTTGAGGCCCTGGGCCATCAGCCGGTCGCTGGCCTTGCCGGTCAGGGCGCAGCCGGCGATGGCGACGACCACGGCGCGCTCCAGCCGACGGTGAGGATCGTCCGACGCCTTGAGCAACTGGCGGGCGCCGCGGGCGATGTCCAGGGCCATGGCCGAGATCTCGGCGTCGGAGGCCTCGGGCGACAGGGCGCGGGCCGCGCAGGCCAGGTGGAAGGTGCGCCGCTCCAGCCGCTCGCCGCTCCACGAGAAGGCGTTCCAGGTCCCGAACACCCGCCGCCAGTCCTGCAGCAGCCGCAGGGCCAGGCGCGACGAGCCGGGGCCGGCCGCCAGCAGGTGCGGCAGCCAGTCGAAGCCGTGTAGGGCGGTGGCGAACTGACGGGTCGGGCTGGGCTGGTCGAAGGGGTCGCCCGTCTCGCCCAGCCGGACGGCGCCGCCGGCCAGCACCAGCAGGCCGTCCAGCAGCTGGCGGCCGCGCTCGACGTCGACGGGGCGGGGATCGTGGGGTCGGGCGGCCAGGCCGACCGGGCGGGGGCGGCTGATCGACGCGCGATGCGGCGGCGAGCCGAACCACTCGCGTTCGATGTTGCTCCGGATCGCCGCGCCCAGCGCCCTGAGGGTCACGCGCTTGCCGTGCGCGCGGGCACGAACCTTGGGGCCGCCGGCCAGGGCGGAGGACTTGCGGCTGGAACCTGTCGCGGGAGCCCCCTCCATGCTGCTGTATCAGCCGCCCTTCAGGGCGCGGATATTGTCGGCATAGGCGGATGGCCCGCCCTTGAACACCGCGGAGCCGGCGACCAGGGCGGTGGCCCCCGCCGCCACGCACTGCGGGGCCGTGACAGGGGTGACGCCGCCGTCGACCTCGATGATGACGTCCAGCCCGGCCTTGTCGACCATGCGGCGCAACGCCTCGACCTTGCGCAACTGGCCGGGAATGAAGCTCTGGCCGCCGAAGCCGGGATTGACCGACATCACAAGCAAGAGATCGACGTCCTCCAGAATCCACTCCACGTGGTCGATCCCGGTTGAGGGGTTGAAGACGACCCCCGCCTTGGCGCCCAACTCGCGGATGCGCTTGAGGCTGCGGTGCAGGTGCGGGCCGGCTTCGGGATGGATGCTGATCAGGTCCGCGCCAGCGGCGCGGAACGCTTCAAGATAAGGGTCCGCCGGACTGATCATCAGGTGCACGTCGAAGGGGATCTTGGCGTGCGGCCGGATGGCTTTGACGATGTCGGGCCCGAGCGTGATGTTGGGCACGAAATGGCCGTCCATCACGTCCACGTGCACCCAGTCGGCGCCGGCCGCCTCGATGGCGGCGACTTCCTCGCCCAGCTTGGCGAAGTCGGAGGCGAGGATGGACGGGGCGATCAGCGGCGCGGTCATGGGTCCTTGGCTTAGCTGTGTCGGGCTCACGCCACAAGCGAGCGCTTTGCCTGAAAGCTTAACGCATTCATCCGCCTCAAGGTTGTCGTCCACAAGCGCCGCGCCGGCGCCGGAATGACCGCCTTTAGCGCTACCGTTTGACGAATCGCGCCGCGAAGAAGCCGTCCAGCCCGCCTTCGCGGTGGTGGGGCAGGATCCGCAGGGTTCCGCGCGGCGTCAGGCTGGCGGCGGGGGCGCCGCCTTCCTCCGGAGCGATGGGGTCCAGGGCGATGTCGGGGCGGCGGGCGAGGAAGGCCTCGACCTGGGCCTCGCCCTCCTCGGGCTCCAGCGAGCAGACGCAATAGACCAGACGGCCGCCGGGCTTGAGGCGGCCGGCGGCGCTGTCGAGCAGGCGGCTCTGCACGGCGGCCAGGCTGGCCACGTCGCCGGGACGGGCGGCCCACAGCACGTCGGGGTGGCGGCGGAAGGTGCCGGTGGCCGAGCAGGGGGCGTCCAGCAGCACGGCGTCGAAAGTCCGTTCGTCTTCCCAGGCGCCGGCGTCGGCGGCGACTACCTCGGCGTTCAGCTTCAGGCGGGCCAGATTCTCGGTCACGCGCTGCAGGCGGGCGGCCGAGCGGTCGACGGCGACGGTGGTCGCGCCGGCAGCGGCCAGCTGCATGGTCTTGCCGCCGGGCGCGGCGCAGAGGTCCAGCGCGGTCTCACCCGCCTTCACGTCCAGCAGGCGAGCGGGGATGGCGGCGGCGGCGTCCTGGATCCACCAGACGCCGTCGTCGAAGGCTGGCCAGGCCGAGACGTCGCCCCGGCGCTCGGTGCGCAGCGTGCCGCCGGGCAGGATCTGGCCTTCCAGTTCGGCGGCCAGGGCGGCCGCGTCGGCGCCGGACTTCAGAGACAGGTCGGTCGCCGGCTCGAAGCCAATCTGGGCGGCGATGGCGTCGGCGGTCTCCTTGCCCCAGGCGCCGGCCCAGCGGGCGTAGAGCCACGGCGGGGCCAGGTGCTCAGGCTCGGTCGACAGGCCGCCGTCGCGCAGCAGGCCGCGCAGCACGGCGTTGACCAGGCCCTTGAACGGACGGCTGGCCTTGTTGGCGCCGGCCAGCTCGACGCTGGTGGCGACGGCGGCGAAGGACGGGACGTCCAGGAAGAAGGCTTGCGTCGCGCCCAGGCGCAGCAGGTTGCGCACGCGCGGCGGCGGCTCCTTGGCCAGCTTGCCGGCGAGGGCGCGGTCGATGGGGCCCAGATGGCGCAGGGCGGCCATGGCCAGGGCGCGTGCGAAGGCCCGCTCCCGCGGTTCCAGAAAGCGGAAGGCGTTGGCCGAAGCGGCTTCGTCGAGCCCGCCGCGCCGCGACAGGGCCGCGTCGATGAGGGCGAGGGCGCCTTCCCGTGCCGGGAGGCCGTCGTTGAGTTCCTGAGTCACCCGCTCGCCGTGCCCCGAGGCGACGGCGAGCGCAAGCGGAAATCAGGCCGCAACGGGTTTGCGCACCAGGGTCGAGATGACGGTGACGCCGAACACGATGAAGCCGGTGACGGTGGACAGGCCGCCGACGGCCAGCAGCGGCGCGTAGATCGACTCGGGCCCGGCCTGACCCAGATAGAGGAAGAGGCCGCTGATCATGGTCAGCACGCCCAGGTTCGACAGCGTGAAGTTCACCAGCTTGACCCAGTTGGCCACGCCTTGACCCAACAGGGCGTAGAACGCGCCCATCAGCGCCAGGCTGGTCCAGCCCAGAAGGTTCAGGTGGGCGTGGGCCGAATAGGTCGCGTGGTCCTTGCTGATGGCCATGGTCAGGCCCCAGATCACGCCGGCCATGCCATACAGGGCGGCGGCAGCGAAGAAGGCGTGCGGCCAACGGTTGGTGGTCATGTAGAACTCCCCCGAGTTGCAGAACGTGGTTCTGTGGGAGCCGGGGGTTGAACACCAGAAGGATTTCGCGGGCAAGGCCGATGATGTTAAACCTTCGTCATGTCTGAGCTTTCTTCCCAATCCGACCTCCCGCCCGGCGCCGCTGCCGACAAGCCGCTGAGCCCGGCCGCCCGCCGCGCCCTGGAAGAAGCCGCCGCCCGCCGGGCGGCCGAACAGGCGCAGGCCCTGCCCACCGAGGAAGGCGGCCGCGACGGACCCGAGCCCACCCGGTTCGGAGACTGGGAGAAGAAGGGCGTGGCGGTAGACTTCTAGGGCGGCGGAGGTCCGCTTTCTCTGTGGCTAAGCTAGTTTCTGGAATCGACCCTCAGCGGACCTGAAACCGCCCCGCTCCCAGCCCAACAACAAAAAGGCGGGGCGCCGTTTCCGGGGCCCCGCCCTTGTCCGCATCCGATCGCCGGCGCGAAGGCTAGGCCTGCATCGTCCAGCCTTCGACGCCCATGGCCGCCTGGCGGATGGCTTCCGAGCGCGTGGGGTGCGGGTGACAGGTGCGGGCCACGTCTTCCGACGAACCGCCGAACTCCATGGCCACGCAGACCTCGGCGATCATGTCGCCCACGTTCGGGCCCACCGCATGGCAGCCCAGGATGCGGTCGGTCTTGGCGTCGGCCAGCACCTTCACGAAGCCGTCGGTCTCGTGGTTGATCTTGGCGCGGCTGTTGGCCAGGAACGGGAACTTGCCGACCTTGTAGGCGACGCCCG
>Ga0209256_1001107_pt1 | contig 30848 bp, 32 predicted proteins | sample AraplaCol_mCL_r2_2_FD_184270 | JGI IMG/M metagenome (GOLD analysis project Ga0209256, IMG submission 184270) | Arabidopsis root microbial communities from North Carolina, USA - plate scrape MF_Col_mCL_r2 (SPAdes) (version 3) | ecosystem: Host-associated > Plants > Roots > Endosphere | place...
CATCCTTGGCATAGGCAATGCCGGTTACGACTTCCTGTTCCACGATCTCATCCTCATCACAAATCAGCGTACCGGGCGGATTGAGAAGGTCACCCATGCCCGGCGCATCGGGATCTTCGAAAGACGAACGCACGAAGGTGCGGACCTTGTGCACCATGGCAAGCTCCACCGAGCGCACCTGCAGCACCTTGGCGCCGAGCGATGCCATTTCCAGCATTTCCTCGAACGCGATCTTCTTCAGACGCCGCGCCTTCGGCTCGATGCGCGGGTCGGTGGTGTAGACGCCATCGACGTCGGTGTAGATGTCGCAGCGATCAGCCTTGACCCCTGCGGCGATCGCAACCGCCGAGGTGTCGGAGCCGCCGCGGCCGAGCGTGGCGACGCGGTTGTCGGGCCCAAGCCCCTGGAAGCCGGCGATGACGGCGACCTGGCCCTCGCCCATGCGGCGGATGAGTTCGGCACCGTCGATGTCGAGAATGCGGGCTGCGCCGTGGGCGTTGTCGGTGCGGATCGGGACCTGCCAGCCCTGCCACGAGCGGGCGTTGATGCCCATCGACTGCAGCGCGATGGCGAGAAGACCGGAGGTCACCTGTTCGCCGGACGCGACAATCGCGTCGTATTCGCGCGCATCGTAGAAGGGCGAGTTGGCGCCGGTTGCCTTCGGCATGTTCTGCACCCAGCCGACCAGCTCATTGGTCTTGCCGGACATCGCGGAAACGACGACGGCAACTTCGTGGCCGGCATCGACCTCGCGTTTCACATGGCGGGCAACATTGTGGATGCGTTCCAAATCAGCGACGGACGTCCCGCCGAATTTCATCACGATGCGTGCCATGTGCCTCTACCGGTACCCAAATTGCGCGCGCTTGCGCGCGTGACAGGAAAGCCCCCGCCGGCGCCCGACGGTCAAAAAGCTTGGGAGACTTCTCGCACATCGGCAGTCACCGCTTCGGGGAGCGGAAAGTCGCGGCGTCTCTTAGCGGATCAGGGGCCTGCGCGCAATGGCAGGGCGGCAGGAATAAGGCTCCATACGCACGGTGGGGAAACGTGCGCGGTCGCGGTTTGCGCCACTTGAAATTGCGGCAGCGCCGGCTAGGCTGCCAACGGACGCTTGAGGGGGCAGACATGCAAGCACATCGCATACCAGCAACCGCACGAATGATGGCCCGCTGTGCCGTCGCGCTTTCCGTGACGCTCTTGTGTTCGACACCGTCGAACGCCGCCGATTTCGAACAGGCGCGCATGGCGCCGCAAGGCGACTGGACGGTGATCGTCAGCCCCTATGTCTGGGCGGCGAGCCTCAAGGGGGACGCATCGCTTGCCGGCTTCGACACCGATGTCGACGTGCCCTTCAAAGACACGCTCGACCATCTCGACCTGGCGCTGATGGGCAACATCGAGCTGACCAACGGCCAATGGGGTGTCTATTTCGACGGCCAATACGTCCGTACCAGCCAGGATGAGGAGCTGCTCAGCCATGAGATCGGCCTCGACATCAAGATGACGACGCTGGCCTTCGGCGCGTTCTATCAGGTCTATGAGCAGGAACTCGGCGGCAACACCGTCTTTGGCAAGCCCCGGACGCTGTCGATCGAGCCGACGATCGGTCTGCGCTGGACGAAGCTCGAGGCGGACGTGTCCGTGGCCGGCTTCAACACGAGCAAGAGCGCCGACTGGACCGACCCCTTCGTCGGCCTGCGGCTCAACGCCGATCTCAGCGAGCGCTGGAACCTCGTCGCCGAGGCCGATGTCGGCGGCTTCGATGTCGGCTCAAAGCTCAGCGTCAACGCCCAGGCCTATCTCGGATACCGGACCGAAATGCTTGGCCAGCCGACAATTTTGCGCGCCGGGTACCGGTTGCTCTATCAGGATTATGAAAGCGACGACTTCACGGGCGCGAACAAGTTCCGCTGGGACGTGAACCAGCACGGCCCGGTGATCGGCTTTTCCATGTTGTTTTAGAACCTGGGCCTGCTTCAACGCTCAAGGACCGTCTGGCGGATACCCAGCATACGCTTTGCCCGCGAAGGAGAATGGTATGACGTTCATCGTAAAGCCGGCCGTCCGATCGGTCACATCCGCACTTGCCGCCCTTCTCATGCTCGGTCAGACGACGGCGGAAGCCTGCACCCGCCTCGTCTATCTCGGCCCCGATGACAATATCATCACTGCCCGATCGATGGACTGGAAGAGCGACGTCGCGACCAACCTCTGGGTCCTGCCGCGCGGCATCGAGCGCAACGGTCAGGCAGGGCCGAACTCATTCAAATGGACGGCGAAGTATGGAAGCGTCGTGGCCACCGGCTATGATGTCTCGACCACCGACGGCGTCAACGAGGCCGGCCTCAATGCCAATCTCCTGTGGCTGGTCGAATCCGAGTACCCTGACTTCAATGACAAATCGAAACCGGGCCTGACGATCGCCGCCTGGGCGCAATATGTGCTCGACAGCTTCGCCACTGTCGAGGACGCGGTGAAGGCGCTTGAGAAAGAACCGTTCACGATCGTCACCGACAACGTACCGGGTGAGAACCGGCTGACGACGCTGCACCTTTCGATCTCGGACAAGACCGGCGACAGCGCAATCGTCGAGTATATCGGCGGCAAGCAGGTGATCCATCACGGTCGCCCGTATCAGGTGATGACCAATTCGCCTGTCTTCGACCAGCAACTGGCCCTGAACGCCTACTGGAAGCAGATCGGCGGCACCGTGATGCTGCCGGGCACGAACCGCGCGGCCGATCGGTTCGCGCGCGCCTCGTTCTACGTCAACGCCATCCCGAAGGACGAGAACCCCGACCGTGCGCTGGCCAGCGTCTTCAGCGTCATTCGCAATGTCTCGGTTCCCTATGGGCTCAACACGCCGGAAGAACCGAACATTTCCTCGACCCGCTGGCGCACCGTGGTCGATCACAAGCGCAAGCTCTATTTCTTCGAGTCGGCGCTGACCCCGAACACCTTCTGGGTCGACCTGAAGAAGATCGATTTTACCAAGGAGACCGGCAAGGTGATGAAGCTCGATCTCGGCGAAAATCAGGATCACACCTATTCGGGCAACGCGACCGGCGACTTCAAGCAGGCCGAACCGTTCAAGTTCCTCGGGTTACAGATGTGAGCACACCGGCTCGGGGCCGGCGCGAAGCCATTGAAAATTGCGCGCGACGGTGTTATTGACGCTGCCGCAAGTTCAAATTCGAGAAAGGGGGGCTGCACGTGATGACATTTTTCCGGCACCACCGCCAGCGTGGCCCCGTCCAAGCCCTGCAGATGCGTTTGCAGGGCTGACCAGACATCCTTTCGCGAAGATCGCGAGCCTATCCCTGGTCTGCCCAGAGTGATGCAGTGCGAAACCATTTCGGTTTCAACGCCTGCATCGTCTTCCAATACCGAGCCGATGCGGCCCGAGCACAGCATGTCTGTGTTGCGGGCTCGACCATCCGAAACCCCGGCCTGAAGTGCCGCCCCGGATGATCCGCCGTCGCTCGTGCAGTCCAGAGAACGACCATGGCCTTGATCAATATCCGCAACCTCGGCGTCAGCCTGAGCACACCGCTTTTCTCCAGTCTTAGCCTGTCCGTCGCCTCCGGTGATCGTATCGGCATCGTCGCTGCCAACGGCCGCGGCAAGTCGACCCTGCTGAGATCAATCGCCGGCAGCTTTGATCCGACCGCCGGCGAAATCACCCGCTCGCGCGGGCTGACGGTAGGTCACGTCGAGCAGAACGTGCCTGCGTCGCTTTTACCTCTCTCCTTCCACGACGCCGTTCTTTCGGCCCTCCCGGCCGACCAGGCGGAAAACGAAAGCTGGCGCGTCGATATCGTGCTCGATTCCCTCGATGTGCCGGAGGTTCTGCGGGCTCGCGCCGTGTCGGAGTTGAGCGGCGGCTGGCAGCGGCTGATGCTGCTTGCCCGCGTATGGGTCAGCGAGCCAGACGCGCTGCTGCTGGACGAGCCGACCAACCATCTCGACCTCGCCAAGATCGGCCGGCTGGAGGCCTGGCTGAATGCGCTGCCACGCGACGTGCCGGTGCTGGTTGCCAGCCACGACCGCGCCTTCCTGGACGCAACCACCAACCGCACGCTGTTCCTGAGGCCAGAGCAATCGCCGATCTTCGCGCTCCCCTATTCGCGGGCGCGCGCCGCTCTCGATGAGGTGGACGCATCGGAGGAGCGGCGTTACCAGCGCGACATGAAGGTGGCGCAGCAACTGCGTCGCCAGGCCGCCAAGCTCAACAATATCGGCATCAACTCCGGCAGCGACCTGCTCACGATAAAGACGAAGCAACTGAAGCAGCGCGCAGAACGGCTGGAGGATGCGGCAAAGCCCGCGCATCAGGAACGTTCCGCCGGCGCGATCCGGCTCGCCAATCGAGGCACCCATGCCAAGATCCTGGTGACGCTCGACGACGTCCAGGTCGAAACGCCCGACGGCACCCCGCTTTTCCGCACCGGCAAGCGCTGGATCTGCCAGGGCGACCGCATCGTGCTGCTTGGCGAAAACGGCGCCGGCAAGACCCGGCTCGTCAACCTGATCCGCACGGCGATCGAGGAGCCCTCCCGCGCGCCGGAGACGCTGAAGGCAACACCCTCGCTGGTGCTCGGCTACAGCGACCAGGCGCTTGCCGGCCTGTCGGACGAGGAGACGCCGCGTGCCGCGCTGTCCCGCCGCTTCTCGCTCGGCGACCAGCGCGCCCGTAGCCTGCTCGTCGGTGTCGGCGTCGGCATCGACATGCAGGAAAAGGCGATCGGCCGGCTGTCGGGCGGCCAGAAGGCGCGTCTTGCCATGCTGGTGCTGCGCTTGAAAGAGCCCAATTTCTACCTGCTCGACGAACCGACCAACCACCTGGACATCGAGGGCCAGGAAGCGCTCGAAACGGAGCTGTTGAGAAACGAGACGAGCTGCCTGCTCGTCTCCCACGACCGCAGCTTCGTGCGCAATGTCGGCGACCGCTTCTGGCTGATTGAGAAGCGCCGCCTCGTCGAGGTCGAGGATCCCGAGGACTTCTTCGCCTCGGCGGCGGCAGGCGACGTCGGCTGACATAAAGCGCAATCATCGCATTTGTGACGCCCGCAACAAGCGGGCGTCACAAATGCCAACATCATCAGGCGGGCGGCCGCGCAATCAGGCATGCGACCTCGCTGCTGTCAAAAATCTGCGCCGACAGTGCCTCGACCTGCCAGCTCTGGCGAAGGGCCGCCGCCGCGAGCCGCGCGCCAACGTCGTCCGCCCCCGTGGACGGCTCGTCATGGAAAAGAAAAAGACGTCCCTCAGGCTTCAACAGCTGCGCCAGCGCCGCAAACTCTCGAGCGGGATCGCCCCGCGTGAACACGCCGACGCGCATGGCGAACGCCTTGTCGAAGCGACGGCCACCGAGATCGAACGAGCGAAGCTCCGCAACCCGCAAGGTCGCCCGGCCTGCAGCAACATGTTCAGCATTTCTGCGTGCTGCCGCCGCGATCATCACAGCCGAGCGGTCGATAGCGACAATCTCCCCTTCGTCGAGCCGATCGCAAACCTTCGTCACGGCAATGCCATGGCCGCAACCGACTTCGAGCAGATGATCGGACGGCTGCGGCGCGATGACGCCGACCGCCCAGTCGATCCTGTTCAGGCCCATGTGGATTCCTCCCCTCGCCAGCGCAGAAACTAGCACGCGGAAGAGCCGCAGCGCCAACCAGTCCGATGCAAAAATAAAACCACTTGCAAAACAATATCAGATTTGCCACCCTTTCCGTGACAGGCATGCCGCAACGGGAGAGATACAATGCGCAAGGTCATCATGTGGGACATGGTTAGCGTCGACGGCTTCTTCGAAGCACCGGGGCACGACATCGAGTGGTTCGTCTTCGAGGACGAGCTCGCCGCCTATATCGGCGAAACGCAGCTCGAGGCCGACACCCTGCTTTTCGGCCGCGTGACCTATGAAATGATGGCGGGCTACTGGCCATCCGCCGAAGGCGACATCGCGGCCTTCATGAACGGCGTCGAGAAATTCGTTTTCTCGCGCACGCTGACCTCCGCCAATTGGGCGGGCACGACGCTCGTGACCGGCGACGCCGCAAGCGAAGTCGAACGACTGAAGGCGCTGGATGGCGGCACGATCTTCGTTTTCGGCAGCGCCGACTTCGCGAGCGAACTGATCGAGAAGGGCCTCGTCGACGAATACCGCCTCGGCATCAATCCGGTGCTTCTCGGCGAGGGTGTGCCGCTGTTCAAGCCAGGGCTGAAGCGGACGAAACTCAAACTGACCCACACACGCCCTCTGACATCCGGTGTGGTTATCCTGCACTACCAGCCAGAAGCGGACGCGTAGCAGGACGGGCGCCACGCACGCGTGTGCGCCGATCTGGCCCAGCGCCGCCTCTTGACTTCCTTGTCCGATCGTCCGACTTCACTGCTGCACAAGTCCCTAAATCGGGATCGATTTAAGGATAGAATTATGCAGCACTTTAAAGTGCTACAGCGTCCTTAGCGCGCCTTGAAAGACGCGCGGCGCTGTCGGGACGATGCAAGGAGACGGCGACATGAGCGAGACCGCACGCACGACGATCGACCAGAGCGAGGTTGACCGCTTTTCCGCCATGGCCGCGGAGTGGTGGGATCCGACCGGCAAGTTCCGGCCGCTGCACAAGTTCAATCCCGTTCGCCTCGCCTATATCCGCGACAAGGTGGCCGGGCATTTCGGCCGTGATCCCAGGAGCCCTCAGCCGCTCAAAGGTCTGCGCCTGCTCGATATCGGTTGCGGCGGCGGCCTCCTGTCGGAGCCGATGGCACGCATGGGCGCCGATGTCCTCGGCGCCGACGCCTCCGAAAAGAACATCGGCATCGCCAAGACGCACGCGGCCGGAAGCGGTGTGGCTGTCGACTATCGCGCCGTGACCGCCGAAGCCCTTGCCGAAGCCGGCGAGAGCTTCGACATCGTGCTCAACATGGAAGTGGTCGAGCATGTCGCCGATGTCGATTTCTTCATGACCACCTGCGCCCATATGGTTCGCCCCGGCGGTCTGATGTTCGTCGCCACCATCAACCGCACCATGAAGGCAGCGGCGCTTGCCATCTTCGCAGCCGAGAACGTGTTGCGCTGGCTGCCGCGCGGTACGCACCAGTATGAAAAACTGGTGCGCCCGGAGGAACTGGAAAAGCCGCTCGTGGCCAACGGCCTCGAAGTGACCGAGCGGACCGGCGTCTTCTTCAATCCGCTTTCCAATCAATGGAACCTGTCCAAGGACATGGACGTCAACTACATGATCGTCGCCAAGCGGCCGCTATGAGCAGCTGTCGGCGGCCTCAGCCAGCCTGCCGACGCTCCTGCCACTCGCGCTTCAGCAGCGCATAGACGTATTCGTCGCCCCAGACATCGTTGAAACGGTCGTTCTCGATCAGATGCGCTTCGCGGCGCATGCCGAGACGCTCGACGACGCCGACGGACCCCTTGTTGAGGGCATCGAGCCGGGCAAAGATCCGGTGAAACTTCAGCGTCGAAAAGCCGAGATCAAGCAACGCCCGCATCGCTTCCGTAGCGTAGCCCTTGCCGGCAAAGTCGGGATTGAAGATGTAGCCGGTCTCCGCCTGTTCCGCCGCACTGCTTGCGAGCTTCAGCAGGACCTCGCCGATCAGTACGCCATCCTCGCGGCGCTCGACGGCAAACACCGCGACGTCCCCATCGTCAACGAGCTTTGGCGCCGAAGCCTTGGCGAATTTTGTCCGCGCTGCCGTTTCGTCGAGCGGGTCCTGATAGAGATAATGGTAGACCTCCGGCAGACGGTGATAGGCAAAGAATGCCGGAAAATCGCCAGGCGCGAAGGGCCGGATAACAAGGCGATCAGTGGAAATGTGAACATCGGACAATGCCATTGGCTGGAAAACTCCCATTGCAAAGCTGCGAGATGGGAGCCAAGGCATTGTATTTAAAGGGCGGGAACCAAAGTTTAGACGCGCAGATGCGAAAGTGCCCCGCGTCAGTTGACCTCGTCGGGCAAGATCGGCAGCGGCGCGACCACGATCCCTTCTTCGAGCAACGCCACAGCCTCTTCCGCCGTCGCCTTGCCGATCAGCCCGCGCTCTTCCGCCTCGCCGTAGTGGACCTTGCGGGCTTCCTCGGGAAAGCGCTCGCCGACATCCTCGGCATTCTCGCGTACGGACTTCACCAGCTCGCGGATCTTGGCGACCGTTTCCTTCTGCGCCTGGTCCATGATCACCGCCCGCGTCGCCTCCTTCTTGCGCGCGGTCGCGACCGAGGGCGCCATCAGTTGCTTGGTAACGGATGTCGAGTTGCAGCTCGGACAAGAGACCAGCTTGCGCTCGACCTGGCGGTCGAAATCGTCACTCGACGAGAACCAGCCCTCGAAATCGTGGCCGTTGTCGCAGGAAAGGGTGTAGCGGATCAAGCGGCAACGCCTCCCTTCCCGGTCGGCGCCACTTCATCGAGCACGAAGCTACGGGCATTCTTCAAGTTCGGTATCTTGGCGCGCGCCGCGTGCACGGCGGCGACATCGATGTCGGCAAGCACAACCGCCTCGCCCGTAGGGCCAGCCGAAGCGAGCACGCGCCCCCAGGGATCGACGATCATAGAATGGCCGAACGTCTCACGCCCATCCTCATGCGTGCCCCCTTGTGCGGCGGCAATGACGAAGAGGCCGTTCTCGATCGCGCGGGCGCGAAGCAGGATTTCCCAGTGCGCCTCGCCCGTCTGCCGCGTGAAGGCGGCGGGCACCGACATGATCTCGGCGCCGGCAACGGCCTGCTGCCGGAAAAGCTCCGGGAAGCGCACGTCGTAGCAAATGGAAAAGCCAAGCTTGCCGAAGTCGAGTTCGGCCAGGCGCGCAATGCTGCCTGGCTGATAGGCGGCACTTTCCCGCCAGCTCTCGCCGTTGTCGAGATCGACGTCGAACATATGGATCTTGTCATAGTCACAGATCTTTTGGCCATTCGGGCCAAACAGCAGGCCGCGATTGGCGATCTTGCCGCCAGCAAGCGCGATCGGCGTCGAGCCGACATGGAGGTAGACGCCAAGTTCGCCGGCAAGCTGAGCTGCCGCCGCGGCAATAAGATCGTTGGCCTCGTCCTTCAGGATCGCGCGCAGCGCCGCCCGGTCCCGCTGCAGCGCCCCGGTCATTTCCGGAGTCTGGATATAGGTCGCGCCCTGGGCTGCCGCTTCACGCGCGAGCCGCACCATCGTCTCCGCATTCTTGCGGGGATCGACGCCGGAACACATCTGAATGGCTGCGGCCCTGAAAGTCATCTCGTCCAACTCCTAAGCGCTCACCGCAGATAAACGGGACGTCGCCTCATGCAAGGGTACGGTGCCTCAGGCAGCCAGCATCGCGTCGAGTTTGCCGGCGCGTTCCAGCGCGTGCAGGTCGTCGCAGCCACCGACATGAATGTCGTTGATGAAGATCTGCGGGAACGTCGTCCCACCGTGCGACTTGTCGATCATCACCTGCCGAACGTTCGGATCATAGGTGGCATCGTGCTCGAGGAAGGAAACGCCCTTGGTTTCCAGGAGTTTCTTTGCGGCCGAGCAATAGCCGCAGAACTGACGCGTATAAATGACCACCGAAGCCATGATCCTGAACCGCTCCTTTGCCGGCGACCGTGCCGGACATCTGATTGTCATATAAGACCGGATACGGCTCTTGCAAAGGTCAAAACCGTGACCGACCCGGCTCCCGCCCGCTTCAGCGCACGGGTCGCTGCGGCAACGGTTGCGCCGGTCGTATATACATCGTCGACGAGAACCACGCTTTTCCCACTGAGACCCGCCCTGCCGCTTTCCGAGACGGCGAAGGCGCCGCGGACGTTCTCCTCGCGGGCGCGCAACCCCAGGCGAACCTGCGGGCTCGTGCGCCGGACGCGCTTCAAGATGTCGGGCTGATACGGACGACCGGAGAGCTGCGCAATGGCTCGCGCCAACTCCGCCGACTGGTTGAACCGCCGCTTCCACAGCCGGAAGGCGTGCAGCGGCACGGGGATGATCGCGTCGGCGGAAGCGACGGCACCGTCGCTCGCCCGGATCATCCATGTCGCCATCATCGGCGCGAGATCCGTGCGGTCGCGATATTTCAGCCCGTGGACCAGATCGCGGGCAACGCCTTCATGGATCGCCACCGACCTTAAACGATCGAATGCAGGCGGATTGGCGATCGCCTCCGGTGACACCGCTCCGGCGCCGTGATCGACCGAAAACGGCATGCCGAGAATATCGCAATAGGGCCGTTCGATCAGCGGCAGTGTCGCCCAGCAGGAGGCGCAGACCGCGCGATGATCGCCGACCAGCCGGCCGCAACCGCAACAGACAGGCGGAAAGACGAGATCGACGAGCCCCAGTCCGAATCGTTTCAGCATGCCCGCGCGCCACGCCTGCGGAATACGCAACCTCTCCCATGCCATGCAGTTGACTTTGTGCCTCCGAAGGTCTCTTTGCTGCCCATCGCGGAGAGACTATCGTGGAAAAAATCTTTGACCAGAGCCTCGTCGAGGCGCACCGGGCAAGGGCGCTCAGAAACGCCGATCCGAAGGCCGGTTTCCTTCTCGACATCGTTGCGGAAGAGCTCGCCGAGCGTGTCGGCGTGGTCGAGCGTCATTTTGATCGCGCACTCGAACTTCACGGCTATACCGGTGAAACGGCCCGCCAACTGATGGCGACCGGCAAGATCGACGCCATCGAGCGCGTCGAGACCGACGCCCGCTTCGGCTCGACCGAGGCGCCGGTGACGATCGCCTCGCTCGAGGAAGTTCCGGTCGAACCGGAAAGCGTCAACCTGATCGTCTCGCCGCTGTCCCTGCATCTGACCAACGATACACCGGGCGCCTTCATCCAGGTGCGGCGGGCGCTAAAGCCCGATGGGTTGTTCCTCGCCGCCATCCCGGGCAGCGGCACGCTGCAGGAGCTGCGCGAAGCGCTTCTGGCTGCAGAGGCCGAGCTGACCGGCGGCGCCAGCCCGCGCGTCATTCCCTTCGCCGATGTCCGTGACGTCGGCGCTCTGCTCCAACGCGCCGGCTTCGCACTGCCGGTCACCGACACTGAAACCTACACGGTGCGCTACGATTCGCTGTTCGCGCTGATCCGCGACCTGCGCGCCATGGGTATGACCAGCCCGCTTTCGGCGCGCAGCCGCACGCCCGTTTCCAGGCGGTTCTTCCTCAGGGCTGCGGAAATTTACGCGGAGCGCTTCTCCGATCCGGACGGCCGCGTTCGCGCTACCTTCTCCATCATCTATCTGTCCGGCTGGGCGCCGCACGAAAGCCAGCAGAAGCCGCTGAAGCCGGGTTCAGCAAAGCAACGGCTTTCGGTAGCGCTTGGCACGAAGGAGCAGCCGCTCTAAGGCGGCATCCACCCCAGATCCGGTTTTAGTGCTTATGCGCTCGGGAACGCTGCGGCGAGCGAGTCGTAGACGTAGGTCAGGGCGTTGCCGATCTGGTTGGCCCCGAAGATTAAGCTGAGGGAGACGAGGGCGGCGATCAGCGCATACTCGATGGCGATGCCGCCGTCCGTGCCACCAAACAAGCGTCTAAGCGTTTCCATGCGTCCCCAGCCAGATTTGTGTTCAATCCGAATCGGACGCCAGCGCCAAACGGGCCGATGGCGTTCGCCTCAGCAGCCGCTCTTGCGGCCGTCGGCATCGATAATGCAAACCGCTCCGGGCATTTCCTGAAGGACGCTGCGCCGAACCGTGTAGCGCTTAGTGGTCCCCTTCGAAGGGATGGAGCCGGTGGAAATGTTGTCGTAATCGACGGGCGTGTTCGCCATGATGCGCTTGTCGGTCTTGGATGACAGCATGGGCGTCAGGATCAGCGTCAGCGCGATCACCGCCGTTCCGAACAACAGCGACAGATTGAGCACACCTGTCCGGCGGGACTGATTGTTCATCAGATCCTTTTCCTGAACCGTGTTCCAGAAATCGTCGTCCACCATCCCAGCCTCACAAACGCGCAAAATACGGCGAACGCAAGCGCCCTTCCCAAGCTTGGTTCCACCGCACTGCCTGAAATCGATACGCCGTTGCCAACGATACGTACCAAAACTGAATTGGAGCTATCTTTGCGCCAGGGAGATAAACGATCGATTAATAATCAATCAGATTTCGGGTAGGTTCAGAGCAAATCCATAAGAAACGGGATAAGCGGTTCGTCTGCCGGCGGCATCGGAAAATCGCGCAGGGCCTTTGGCCGGACCCACTTGATCGCCTGGCCTTCCCGCCCGATCGCAACCCCTTCATAGCGGCGGCAGACATAGAGCGGCATCAGCAGATGGAAGTCGTCATAGGTGTGGCTGGCGAAGGTGAGCGGCGCCAGGCATGCGACCTTGGTGCGGATGCCGAGTTCTTCCTCAAGCTCGCGGATCAGGGTTTCCTCCGGCGTCTCGCCGGCTTCAACCTTGCCGCCCGGAAACTCCCATAGGCCGGCAAGCGATTTTCCTTCCGGCCGCTGCGCGAGCAGGATGCGACCATCGGAATCGACAAGCGCGCAGGCCGCGACAAGCACGATCTTCTTTCCGTTGGCATCCATGGCCTCAAGCTCCCGGCGTTCGATAGATGTAGCTGTAAACCTCGGAGAAACCGGCGCCGCGATAAAGCGCCATAGCCGCGCTGTTATCCGCTTCCACCTGCAGCCAGGCCTTCTTGGCTCCGCGCAGACGCGCCCAGCGCAGGCAGACGTCGAGCATCGCCTTGCCGACGCCCCGGCCACGGACCCGCTCGTCCACGGCAAACTGCATGATGCCGGCAAGATCGTTGTCCTGGACGACGAGCGCCACGGCCGTCGGCCCCATCTCGGCATCCTCGAACAGGAAGAGGCCACTCTCCGGCTTGATCGCGTTGATGATTTCGGCCAGCGCCGCCTTGCGCTTCGGATCGCTCTTCGCAATCCCGATGCACGCATCGACGAACCGGCCGACATCCTTGATCGGCAGATGATCGATGCCGTCACCGAACTCGCGCTCGACCAGGTCGACGCTCATGACCAGGCTGCGGCTGAACGCATTCCAGCCCTCGGCATCCATATGGGCGACAAGCTGCGGCGGCGTCAGCGGCGTCTGGCGCACAGTCAGCGGCCGGCCGTAGTCGGCAAAGCGCCGGGCAGCCTTTTCGAGACGGACCGGGATGTCGCGATAGTCGGACGGATCAAGCGGATTGACGGAATTCAGCCGCTTGGAATCATGGCCTGCATTGAGCCGGATCAGCCAGCTGCCATCATATTGCACGGACGCTGCCGGCCAGGCGCGGAAACCCACGGCCTCGAGACGGCGCACGTTTGGAAGATCCACCATTGCCACTTCCCCAGCTTCGGCCTGTGCCTTGCCCGCCACGGGCCGAATATCATTCGATGTCATCTTGCTACCTCTACGGCCTGGCGCGCTAGGCCGCTCACCATCACATAACCGGCGCCTCAGCTCCGGTAATCGCCGTTGATCTCGACATATTCCTTCGTCAGGTCGCAGGTATAGACAGTGGCCCGACCGGAACCGAGGCCGATTTCGACGCGGATCGTGATGTCCTCTTCCTTCATCACGGCCGTGGCCGCAGCTTCAGAATAGGTGGGATCGCGCTCCCCCTCGACGGCGACGCGCACGTCGCCGAACCAGATCGCCAGCCGGTCGCGCTCGGCCATTTCTCCGGACTTGCCGACGGCCATGACCACGCGGCCCCAGTTGGCGTCTTCACCGGCGACCGCCGTCTTGACGAGCGGCGAATTGGCGATCGAAAGCGCGATGCGCTTGGCGGCCGCATCATTCTCGGCGCCTTCGACAGTCACCTCGACCATCTTGCGAGCGCCTTCGCCGTCGCGCACCACCTGGAGCGCGAGATCGCGCAAAAGGTCGTTCAGTGCGGCGCGGAAGGCATTAAGACGCGGGTCGGCCGCATCGGAGATTGCCGGCTGGCCGTCGGCCGATGCCGCGCCCGTAGCGAACAGCATCAGCGTATCGGACGTCGAAGTGTCGCTGTCGACCGTGACCGAGTTGAAGGTCGGGCCGACGCCGGCCGACAGCAGGGCCTGCAGCGCCGAAGGCGCAATGTCGGCATCCGTGACCACGAAGGAGAGCATCGTCGCCATGTCGGGCGCGATCATGCCGGCGCCCTTGGAGATGCCGTTGATCGTCACCTTGACGTCGTCGATTTCGGCGCTGCGTGTCGCTACCTTCGGATAGGTATCCGTCGTCATGATCGCCTTGGCGGCTTCGAACCAGAAGTCCTCCTTGCCGGCAATAGCCAGATCGTCGAGCACGCCGGCAAACTTGGTCGCGTCCAAAGGCTCGCCGATGACGCCGGTCGACGCCAGGAAGACTTCACTCTCCGCGCAGCCGACAGCCTTTGCCGCCGACTTTGCCGTCAGTTCTGTCGCTTCGCGGCCCTTCTTGCCGGTGAAGGCATTGGCGTTGCCGGAGTTGACGACGACAGCGCGCGCGACACCGCCGGCAAGGTTCTTGCGGCAGAAATCGACAGGGGCCGAAGGGCACTTGGAACGGGTGAAGACACCGGCCACGACGGCCGGCCGGTCGAACACCATCATCAGCACGTCGGTGCGGTTCTTGTACTTGATGCCCGCGGCTGCGGTCGCCATGCGGACGCCGCGCACGGAGGGCATTTCGGCAAAGGTTTTCGGAGCGAGCGGAGAAACGGAGCCGGACATGGGAAACCTGCTGTGACGTGTTGGAGCCAAAGCATTTCCAAAAGAGCCTGGCGGCCTTCAGGAAATGCCTAAGAACAAGGATCCGGAGCGGTCTACAACCGAAACGGCTCCAGATCCATCTTGCGACAAATGCCCGAACGGTTTTCACCGCCGGGCATCGACAAAAAGCGGTGACAACAGGCCCTGCCAGTGGCAGGGCCCGCCGATCGAATTACTTGGCTTGTTGCGCTTCCTGCGCCTTGTTGGCCTCGTCATAGGCCTGCTTCAGCGCCGGGTCGGAAATTTCGACGCCTGCATCCTTCTTGGCTGCGGCAAGCAGCTCGACATACTTGTCACGCATGACAAGCTGACGAACCTGCTGCTCGACCTGCTCGAGCGGCGGCGGGGCCTGCGGGCGCTTGTCTTCGACCAGGATTACGTGGAAGCCGAACTGCGTCTTGACCGGGATCTTGGTGTAGGCGCCCTTCTCGAGAGCGAAGGCAGCCGTTTCGAATTCCGGCACCATGCGGCCCTTGGTGAAGTAGCCGAGGTCACCGCCGTCGTTCTTGTTCGGATCGGTGGACTTCGCCTTGGCAAGCTCGACGAAGCTCTTGCCAGCGTCGAGTTCCTTGATGATTTCCTTGGCTTCGTCTTCCGTCTTGACCAGGATATGGCGGGCCTTCACTTCGTCCTGAACCGGAATGGCCGCGACTTCCTTGTCGTAGCGTGCCTTCACCTCTTCCTTGGTGATGGCGTCGACGACATGCTTCTTGAAGTAGGCGTTGTGAAGTTCGCGCTCGGTGAGGTACGCGACGCGCTGCTTGAAGGTAGCGTCGTCCTGCAGGCCTTCCTTCTCGGCCGTGGCGGAAAGAAGCTTAACGTCGATGATCGCCGACAGTGCTGCGGCGCGCTTCTGCTCTTCCGGCATCTGCTGCAGCTGCGGGTCGAGACCACCCAGAGCAAGATTGAGTTCGGACTGACGCACGTCCTCGCCGCCAACCTTGGCGACCACCGGATCGGCGTCTTCCGCCCGCGCGCCACCATGTACGGCCATCGCCGCAACCAGTGCCACGGCGGCCAGGGTTTTCAACTTGGTCATGCTCACTAACCTTTCACATTGGCCTTCGGCGCAATTGCCTGCAGCTTGTAGCGGCTGCACAACACCAGAATGTGGCGGTTCTGTAGCCGTCCGGCAGTGCAATTGCGTTGACATAATTCGACCCCCCTCTTATCTGTCACGCAACCTCGCGTCCAGAACAGTTTCCGGGCGTTTCACGGCATTGCGCGGTTTTCGCGGCGCGGCCATGAGACCCAAGGCAACAAAAATGAAAGGACCATTCGTATGGTCAGTCTCGGCGGCCTAGCCCGCAAGTTGTTTGGCTCCTCCAACGATCGCCGCGTGCGTGGCTACAAGGCACGGGTGGACGCCATCAACGCACTTGAAGCCGACATGAAGGCTTTGTCGGATGAGGCGCTCGCCGGCAAGACGGTGGAATTCCGCAAGCAGCTGGAAGAAGGCAAGACGCTCGACGACCTTCTGGTTCCGGCCTTTGCGGTCGCCCGCGAGGCGGCCCGCCGCGTGCTCGGCCTGCGCCCGTTCGACGTCCAGCTCATCGGCGGCATGATCCTGCACGAGCGCGCCATCGCCGAAATGAAGACCGGTGAAGGCAAGACCCTCGTCGCGACGCTTCCGGTCTACCTCAACGCGCTTGCGAGCAAGGGCGTGCACGTCGTTACCGTCAACGACTACCTCGCCCAGCGCGACGCCGGCACCATGGACCGCATCTATAGCTTCCTCGGCATGACCACGGGCGTCATCGTCCACGGCCTGACCGACGAGCAGCGCAAAGCCGCCTATGCCTGCGACATCACTTATGCCACCAACAACGAGCTCGGCTTCGACTATCTGCGCGACAACATGAAGTACGAGCGCGGACAGATGGTCCAGCGCGGCCACTTCTTCGCCATCGTCGACGAAGTGGACTCGATCCTCGTCGACGAAGCGCGCACGCCGCTGATCATCTCCGGCCCGCTCGACGACCGCTCGGATCTCTACAACACAATCAACGAATTCATTCCGCTGCTTTCGGCGGAGGACTACGAGATCGACGAGAAGCAGCGCTCGGCCAACTTCTCCGAAGAAGGCACCGAGAAGCTCGAAAATCTGCTGCGCGAGGCGGGCCTGCTCAAGGGTGAATCGCTCTACGACATCGAAAACGTCGCAATCGTCCACCACGTCAACAATGCGCTCAAGGCCCACAAGCTGTTCCAGCGCGACAAGGACTACATCGTTCGCAACGGCGAGATCGTCATCATCGACGAATTCACCGGCCGCATGATGCCGGGCCGCCGTTATTCGGAAGGCCAGCACCAGGCGCTAGAAGCCAAGGAAAAGGTGCAGATCCAGCCAGAGAACCAGACGCTCGCATCGATCACCTTCCAGAACTACTTCCGCATGTACTCCAAGCTCGGCGGCATGACCGGTACGGCCTCCACCGAAGCGGAAGAATTCGGCAACATCTACGGCCTGGAAGTCGTTGAAGTTCCGACCAATCTGCCGATCAAGCGTATCGACGAGGATGACGAGGTCTACCGTACGCAGGGCGAAAAGCTGAACGCCATCATCGACGAGATCAAGTCGGCACACGAGCGCGGCCAGCCGATGCTGGTCGGCACGACGTCGATCGAAAAGTCCGAGCAGTTGGCCGACCTTCTGAAGAAGTCCGGCTTTGCCAACTTCCAGGTTCTCAACGCCCGCTACCACGAGCAGGAAGCCTTCATCGTCGCCCAGGCCGGCGTGCCCGGCGCCGTCACGATCGCCACCAACATGGCCGGTCGCGGCACCGACATCCAGCTCGGCGGCAACGTCGACATGCGCATCCAGCAGGAGCTCTCGGAAGTCGAGCCCGGCCCCGAGCGCGAGCAGCGCGAACAGGCGATCCGCGCCGAAGTGCAGCAGCTGAAGGAAAAAGCGCTGGCCGCCGGCGGGCTTTACGTTCTCGCTACCGAGCGCCACGAAAGCCGCCGCATCGACAACCAGCTTCGCGGCCGTTCCGGCCGTCAGGGCGACCCGGGTCGATCGAAGTTCTACCTGTCGCTCCAGGACGACCTGATGCGCATCTTCGGCTCCGACCGCATGGACGGTATGCTGCAGAAGCTGGGCCTCAAGGAAGGTGAGTCGATCATCCATCCGTGGATCAACAAGGCTCTCGAACGCGCCCAGAAGAAGGTTGAAGCCCGCAACTTCGACATCCGCAAGAACCTTCTGAAGTACGACGACGTTCTCAACGATCAGCGCAAGGTGATCTTCGAGCAGCGCATCGAGCTGATGGATGCCGAGAGCGTCACCGAAACCGTGACCGACATGCGCACCGAAGTCGTCGAAGACATGGTCAGCAAGCGCATTCCCGAGAAGGCCTATGCCGAGCAGTGGGACGTCGCCGGTCTCAAGGCCGACGTGCAGCAATACCTCAATCTCGACCTGCCGATCACCGAATGGGCTGCCGAGGAAGGCATCGACGAAGCCGATATTCTCGAGCGCGTCATGACCGCTGCCGAAAAGGAAGCCGCCGACCGTGCCGAACGCTTCGGTCCGGAGATCATGCAGTATGTCGAACGCTCGGTCGTGCTGCAGACACTCGACCATCTGTGGCGCGAGCACATCGTCAACCTCGATCACCTGCGTTCGGTCATCGGCTTCCGCGGCTACGCCCAGCGCGATCCGCTGCAGGAATACAAGTCCGAAGCCTTCGAGCTGTTCCAGGCCCTGCTCGGCAACCTGCGCCAGGCCGTGACCGCACAGCTCATGCGCGTCGAGCTGGTGCGCGAAGCAGCCGAAGCGCCGCAGCCGGCTCCGCCTGTCATGCATGGCCACCATATCGATCCGCTCACCGGCGAGGACGATTTCGGCGACGGCACGCTGCTGGCCGCCCCGCCAGTGCAGCGAGACGCAACCAACCCATTGTCCTGGGGCAAGGTCTCGCGTAACGAGCTCTGCCCCTGCGGTTCGGGCAAGAAGTACAAGCACTGCCACGGCATCTACGAGGCATAAGCCAGCCGCGGAATGCAGGTACTGTCTGCGCCCCCTGCCCTTCAGAAATGCCGCCTCCGGGCGGCATTTTCGTTTCCTGGAGCCTGTTTGCTAGCGATCGCTCGCCCTGGCGTGGGCGATCAGGTTTTCGAGCGCGCGAATGCCGGTTGCTGTTGATGGCGGCGGCCGAGCGTGGCGTTGATACGGAGTGCGAGATCTTGCGCGTCGGAAGCTTTCAGGTCCTCCAGCCGCTCGATGCCGATCTCCTGGAGATCGCCGACCATGTGCGGCCAATCGATTTCGCCTGCATAATCCGCTGCCGCTCGCTGTCCACAATCGGCATGGTTGCCCCCATTCCTTACAACCGCGCTGCACCCTTTGTTAACGCTGTTCTGGCAGTACTGAACCCCTGTATTGCGTAATCTCAGGGTGTTCTCGTGTTCATGGCGGTATGTCAAACGGCCGGACGAATGCTGCCGTCGGCACTGAGACACCGCCTGTCCGCAATAATCGCCGGGCTTCTCCCCATCCTGACCAGTTCGGACGCCAAGAACGCCGCGCGCCGCATGGCGCTCGTCGCCTTTTCGGTTCGCATCGTCAGCGCCGCCATCGCCTTTCTGTCTCAGATCATCCTCGCGCGGCTGATGGGCGAGTTCGAATATGGCATCTTCGTCTTCGTCTGGGTGCTGGTCATCCTGTTCGGCAGCCTCTCCTGCGTCGGCTTCCACTCGGTCGTCATCCGCTTCCTGCCGGAATACCAGGCGTCGGCCGCCATGGACGAAATCCGCGGCCTGACGACGACGGTGCGCATCTTCGCACTTTCCTCCGCCACCACGGTCGCCGTCCTCGGCCTTGCCGGCCTCTGGTTCTTTTCCGGGCACATCGAGGCCTATTACCTCGTGCCCCTCTATCTCGGCCTCTTCACCCTGCCGATGATCTCGCTGGGCGACGTCATGGACGGAACGGCGCGTGCCCATGGCTGGCCGATTGCCGCGATGAGCCCCACCTTCATCATCCGGCCGCTGCTCGTGCTCGTTTTCATGGTGCTCGCCGTCACCGCCGGCGCGCCCCACACCGCGCAAACCGCCATGATGGCAGCCATGGCCGCGGCCTATGTCACCAGTGTCTCGCAGTTTCTCGCGCTCACCTACCGTCTTCGCTCGCGCTATGTTCCGGGACCGCGACGCATCGAGCTTCGCCGTTGGCTCAAGGTCTCGATCCCCGTCTTCCTGGTCGATGGCTTCGGCTTCCTGCTGACCAATTCCGATGTGGTGATCGTCGGCCTCTACCTGGAGCCGGACGACGTCGCGATCTATTTCGCTGCCGCCAAAACCATGGCGCTTGTGCATTTCGTCATGTTCGCGGTCAAGGCAGCCGCGGGCCCGCGCGTCTCCAACGCGATGGCCCGCGATCCCGGCCAGATCCCCGGCATCGCGGTCGAAAGCGCCCGCTGGGCCTTCTGGCCGTCGCTTCTGGTCGGCGCGCTGGTGCTACTGGCAGGGCCTTTCCTGCTTTCGCTCTTCGGCCCGGCCTTCGTCACCGGGCTGCCGCTGATGATGGTGCTTTTCGCGGGCATCCTCGCCAAGGCTTTCGTCGGCCCGGCCGAAACGCTGCTGACGATGGCCGGCCAGCAGACGCTGTGCGTGATCCTCTACGCCGGCGCGCTGGTGGTCAACATCGCACTCAACCTCAGCCTCATCCCTCTTTTCGGACTGAACGGTGCTGCTTTTGCAACCGCTGGTGCTATGTTCGTAGAGGCGATGCTGCTGCACCTCGCCGTCCGGCGTACCTTCGGCTTTGCGCTCTTTGCCTTCGCAAGAGCGCGGGCCGGCAATGAAAACAACGGGGCTGTCCATCCATGATCGGCAATACCAATCTTCCGAGCGATGCAAACAGCCGGGCCGCACGGGTTCTCGGCGGTCTGGCGCAGGACGGCGAAAGCGGACCGACCGCAGAGCACCTGATCGAGGTCGGACGTCCCGGACGGCATCTTGCCATCTATCCGGCAAGGGCCGGCTACGAGTTGCAGCGCGAACTCGACTTTCTGTCGAACCGGGCGCTGGAGCCGAACGTCTTCTTCACCGGACGCTTCCTGGCGCCGGCCATGCCACGACTGGAAGAGCGAGTCATCCGGCTCGCGATCATGCGCGACAACGACGAGCGCCGCAGCCGGCTGCGTTTCCTGATGCCGTTCTCGATCGAAAAGCCCGGCTTCTCGATCGGCGCGCCGATCATTCGCGCCTGGTCGAACCCGTTCGGACCACTGGGCGTGCCACTGCTCGACGCCGAGGATGCGGCCGAGACCATCGACAACCTGTTCGAAGCCTTTGCCGCGCCGGCAACCGGGCTGCCCTCGATCCTGGTGCTGCCCGACATGCGGCTCAACGGCAAGGTCGCCCGCCTCACCCGCGCCGTCGCCATCGGCCGCAACCTGCCTCTGACGGTGACCGACACCTTCAGCCGGCCGATGCTCGAAAGCCTGCTCGACGGCCCGACCTACCTGCGCAAGGCCATTAGCCCGGCGCATTTCCGCGAACTGCGGCGGCAGTGGAACAATCTCGAAAAAGAGGGCGAGCTCGTCTATTCGGTCGCCCGTCAGCCCGCCGACGTCCGCCTGCGCATGGAGGAATTCCTGGCGCTGGAAGCATCCGGCTGGAAGGGCAAGGCGCGCAGCGCCATGGTGCTCGACCGCTTCCGGGCCGCCTTTGCCCGCGAGGCGATCACCAACCTGGCCGACGGCGACAGCGTGCGCATCCACACGCTCGATCTCGACGGCAAGGCGATCGCCTCGATGGTCGTCTTCCTGATGTCGGGCGAGGCCTATACCTGGAAGACCGCCTATGACGAGCGCTATGCCAGGTTCTCGCCGGGCAAACTGCTTCTCGCCGAACTGACGGAATGGCATCTCGACGACGCCAACATCGCCCGCTCCGATTCCTGCGCGGTGCCGGACCACCCGATCATGAGCCGTTTCTGGCAGGAGCGCGAAGACATGGGCACGATGGTGATCGGCCTGCAGCAGACCCGAGACCGCGAAGTGCGCCAAGTGGCAGCCCAGCTCCACCTCTATCGCAACACCCGCAACATGGCGCGGATCCTGCGCGACAAGATCAAGGCGCTTGCCGGACGCTAGAGCGGGATGAGGAAAAAGCGGGCGCGGTTTTCCGCTCGCATCCCGCTCCAGCCAATTCAAATCAATCGCGCGGCGGCCGAGGGACTACGACGCTTCGGAAACCTCGATCGCCTCGCGCGCTTCCGCCGCCGCCTGCTCGCGCAGGAATCGTCTGATCACCTTGCCCGAGGTCGTCAACGGCAGGCTGTCGACGAAGGCGATTTCGCGCGGATACTCGTGCATCGAGAGCCGGGTCTTCACCCACTCGCGGATGGAGGTTGCCACACGCGCGTCGCCAACGACGCCCGGCCGCAGCACGACATAGGCCTTGACGATCTCGGTGCGCACCGGATCGGGCTTGCCGACAGCGGCGGCCAATTGCACGTCCGGATGGCCGGCGAGGCAATCCTCGATCTCGCCCGGGCCGATGCGATAGCCCGACGAGGTGATGACGTCGTCGTCACGCCCGAAGAAGGTGAAATAGCCCTCCTCGTCCATCACGCCCTGATCGCCTGTCGTCATCCAGTCGCCGATGAACTTCTTCTCCGTCGCCGCCGCGTTGCCCCAGTAGCCGAGGAACATCACCGGGTCCGGCCGCTTCACCGCCACCTGCCCGACGCTGCCGGCCGGCAGTTCGCGGCCTTCGCCGTCGATGATCGCCACCCGATGACCGGGTGCGGCCTTCCCCATCGACCCCGGCTTGACGACGCCGAGATCGGCAGCTGACGAAATGACGATATTGCACTCGGTCTGGCCGTAGAACTCGCTGACCTCGAGACCGAGCGCCGCCTTTGCCCATTCATAGGTCTCGCGGCCGAGGGACTCGCCAGCCGAGCCGATGGTTCGCAGATTAAGCCGATAGCGCTCGCGCGGATTCTCGACCGCCTTCATCAGCCTGAGCGCCGTCGGCGGAATGAAGGCGTTGCGCACGTCCATTTCTTCCAGGATGCGAAAGGCAGTATGCGGGTCGAACTTCTGCGCCGGCGACGACACGACGGGTACGCCGTGCAGCAGCGACGGTAACAGCGCGTTGAGCAGCCCTCCCGCCCAGGCCCAGTCGGCCGGCGTCCACATGCGGTCACCCGGCTGCGGCAGGAAGTGATGGTGAAACTCGAAGCCCGGCAGATGGCCGAGCAGCACCCGGTGCCCGTGCAGTGCCCCCTTCGGCGGCCCTGTCGTGCCTGACGTATAGATCATCAAGGCCGGATCGTCGGGGCCGGTATCGGCCGCAACAAAGCCAGAGGGATCACCCGACGCCAAGTCAGAGAAGACAATCGTGCCCGGACGCGGCTGATCATCCGCCAGCACCACCAGCCGCAAGTCAGGCAGCCGCTCACGGATCGCCGCGATGCGTTCATAGCCAAAGCCGTTGGTGATGACAGCCGCCACGCCGGCGTCGCGCAGCCGGTATTCGAGCGCCTCGACGCCGAAGAGCAGTGCCAGCGGCAGCGCGATGGCACCGTGCTTATAGATCGCTGCATGGGCAATCGCCGTCTCGAACCCCTGCGGCAATAGGATCGCCACCCGTTCGCCGGGCATGATACCCTCCCGCGTCAGCCCCTTGGCAAAGGCCGAGGATTGCCGGGCGAATTGACGATAGGTCAGCGATTGATGCGCACCGCCAGGATCGAAATGCTGGAGACAGACACGCTCCGGCGCCCGCTCAGCCCAGGCGTCGCTGACGGCAACGCCGATATTGAACTTTTCCGGAATCTGCCAGCGGAAGGCGCGGTAGAGTTCGTCGTAGGTCTCTATTCTCGGTAACATGACGCTGCCATGACAGTTTTCTTGCTGCAGCGCACCTAACACCTTCGCAAGCGTCAAAGTGTATGTGGTGGTGCCCCATGCCGGGGTCGAACCAGCACTCCTTTCGGAACTCGATTTTGAGTCGAGCGCGTCTACCAATTCCGCCAATGGGGCTCAGGGAAGTGCGATATCAGCGGCTCGGATTTACACGAAGGATTTCGCCGTGGTCAACCATCATTTTCAGGATGCACGACCAACAATCACGAAAGCGTGCGGGCCGGTCACAGCCGCTGCGATTTACAGCGCGCACGATCCTGCCTAAGAAGGCGCCATCCAGTTTGCACTGCGGCATCCCTCGGTTTCGAGTTGCCGCCCGCGAGGTATAGATGATCGACGCCGCCACCCAATCCCGCCAGCATTTGCTGATCGCCGTTATCGTAACACTCGGCATGGCGGCCACCGTGGGCGGCGCGCTCGGCTTCGAGCATGTCGGTGGCTATATTCCCTGCGCGCTCTGCCTGCTGCAGCGCGATCCCTACTACTACGGCATCCCGGTCGGTGTTTTGGCAATCGCCACGAGCGCGTTCAAACTGCCGGCGTGGACGACACGCACGCTGCTTCTCATCGTCGGCATCCTGATGGTGGTCGGCGCCGGCATGGGCGTCTATCACTCGGGCGCCGAATGGGGCTTCTGGGAAGGTCCGTCCACCTGCGCCACGACCGCGCAAGGAATTTCGTCGAATGTCGGCGACCTGCTGGGCGATCTCGATTCCAAGCATGGCCCGTCCTGCACCGAAGCCTCCTTGCGGGTACTCGGGCTCTCCTTTGCCGGATGGAATGTGATCGCCAGCCTCATCCTCGCAGCAATCGCCTTGCGCGGTGCGGCAAAGGCGCGCTGATCCCAGATCGCTCTCGGGAAACGGGCAACGCCCCGACAAGGGGTTCGCGAGCGCACGCACCTGTCCTGATCCCGCTTTTGCGGCCTGATCCGGCAAGAAGGCACGAACAGCGTCAGGGCTGCAGTTCGACGTCCCAGTAGAGATAGTCCATCCAGCTTTCATGCAGATGGTTCGGCGGGAAGAGCCGGCCGTTGTTGTGCAGGTCCTGCACCGTCGGCTGGAAAGGCCTCTGGTGCGGGAACATGCCGGCTTGCTTCGGCAGCTTGCTGCCCTTGCGTAGATTGCAGGGCGAGCAGGCTGCGACGACATTGTCCCAGGTCGTCTGGCCGCCGTGAGCGCGGGGCACCACGTGATCGAAGGTGAGATCGTCGGGCGAACCGCAATACTGGCATTCGAATTTATCGCGCAGGAACACGTTGAACCGGGTAAAGGCCGGGTGGCGTGAGGGCTGCACGTAGCTCTTGAGGCAAACAACGCTCGGCAGTCGCATCGAGAAGCTCGGAGACGACACCGAATGTTCGTACTCGGCAAGGATATTTACACGGTCAAGGAAGACGGCCTTGATCGCGTCCTGCCAGGACCAAAGCGACAAGGGGTAGTAACTCAGCGGCCTATAGTCAGCGTTCAAGACGAGCGCCGGCAAGGCCTGTGGTGAGACTGCAATCGTCAAGCGTATTCTCCTGATCGATTCGGCATCTGCACCTTCTATATTAGGCCCGTTGCAACAGGATTGTGAAGCCGGAAACAAAAATGCGTGCGCTGGATTCGCTTTTTCCTTCAAGGTGTCACAGGAACAGCATCACGACGCATTTCCTGTGAATAATAAGCCCAGAAGAGGCGTGCGGCGACGCTGCGCCAGGGCGACCACGAAGCGGCGAGCGAATCAATTTCGCGCGCGCTCGGGCGCAGTTCGAGGCCCAGTCCGTGACCGATCGCGTTTTGCAGCGCGACGTCGCCGGAGGGAAAGACATCGGGGTGGCCGGCGCAGAAGAGCAGATAGACTTCCGCCGTCCAGCGCCCCACCCCCTTGATCGCCGTCAGCTCCCGGATCGCCTCCGATCCTTCGATGTTGCAGATCGCGTCGAGATCGATCTGACCGCTGACGACCACCTCGGCCACGCGCCTCAGCGCCTCGGCCTTCGCCCGCGACAGCCCGATCGCCCGGCAATCCTCGTCGCTCAGCGAATTGACGCCTGCCGCCGTGACCTCGCCGAGCTTTTCTTCCATGCGCCGCCAGATCGCAGCCGCACTTGCCTTCGAGACCATTTGCGAGACGATGATGCTGGCAAGGCCGCGATAGCCGGGATCGGTGCGCCGGAGTGGCACCGGGCCGGCTCTCGCAACGACGTGCCCGAGGCGCGCATCGAGCATCACCAGGCCTGACAGCCCGGCCTCGATATCCTCATGTGTCCGGATGATCCGCATGACGCCTCCACAAAGCGGATGATTTTTATACCCCTTCCATGGCAAAGGGAAAGCATGCCTGACACGCCACCCGTTTTCCGTTTTGCCCCGAGCCCCAACGGGCTGCTCCATCTCGGCCACGCGCTTTCCGCGGTGCTGAACCATGACATGGCGAAGACCGCGAACGGGCGTTTCCTGCTGCGCATCGAGGATATCGACCAGACCCGCTGCCGCCCGGAATTCGAGGCGGCGATCTTCGAAGACCTTGCCTGGCTCGGCCTCGACTGGGAGCGCCCGGTGCGCCGGCAATCGGAACATCTCGACGCCTACGCGTCGGCGCTTCAACGGCTGGACATGCTGGGTGTCATCTACCCCTCGGTCATGACCCGCGGCGAAATCAAGGCCGCCGTTGCCGATGCGGAAGCCGGCGGCCAGACCTGGCCGCGCGATCCGGATGGCAGCCCGCTCTATCCCGGCCGCGAGCGCGAATTGCCCCAAACCGAGCGCGCGGCTCTCACCGCGAGCGGCAAGGCCTATGCCTGGCGGCTCGACATGGAGAAGGCCATCGCGCTTTTGGGAAAAGACCACCTGACCTGGGCCGAGAGCGGCCATGGTCCCGAGGACGAAACCGGCACCATCATCGCCGACCCCGCCGCCTGGGGCGACGTTATCCTGTCGCGCTCCGATGCGCCGTCAAGCTACCATCTATCCGTCGTCGTCGACGACGCGTTGCAGGGCATCACCCATGTGGTGCGCGGCCGCGACCTCTATCATGCGACCTCCGTGCACCGGCTGCTGCAGCGGCTTCTCGATCTGCCGGAACCGCTCTATCACCATCACCGGCTGATCCTCGGCCCGGATGGGCGCAAGCTGTCGAAGAGCAACCAGGATACCGGCATCGCCGCTTTCCGCGCCGCCGGTCGCACGGCGGAGGAAATCCGCGCGCTAATCGGCTAGGTCCTGCTCCTCGCGGGCCGCGTCGTTGCCATTGCGCAGCTGGAAGCTGCGCCGCACCATGCTCTTGACCCTGTATTTGAGGATCGCCGCATTGATCTCGGCGCCGATGATGAAGATTGCAGCGATCATGTAGAGAAACACCAGCACGATCATGATCGACGCCAGGCCAGCATAGGTAGACACATAGGTGGCGAAGGTCGCGAGGTACGAAGCAAAGGCATAAGCGCCGATCGTCCAGCAAACGAGCGTCAGCGCGATGCCCGGCAAAACGTCGATCACTTTACGGTGCCCATCCGGCAGCCAGAGATGGGACACGAGCAATCCGCTGGTCAGCACGACGAGAGCGAGCGGCAGGCTCCAGTTGTCGACGGTCGCAAGCACGCCACCAAGCCAGGGGAGCCACTGTCCGGCATAACGCACCGCCAGGGGCACGGCGACGAGCAGAATGCTGAGTGCGGCCAGGATCAGGACGCCGGCAAGCACGAAGCCGAGGCTCGCAAGCCGAGTGACGTACCAGTAGCGGCTCTCGGTCACTCGATAGGCGCGATTGAGCGAGACGCGCAGCGCCTCGACGCCGTTGGACGCGAAATAGGCGGCGGCCAGCACCGAAACGGTCAAGAGCCCACCGCGCGGGATCGTCAGCACCCGCACGATTTCGTCGGCGATGGGCTTGGCGATCGATTCCGGCCAGGCATCGAAAATCAGATGCACCGCCGTTTCGGCAAACTGGTCGGCCCCGAGAAAGCTGCCGAGCGCCGTGCCGAAAATCAGGAAGGGAAAGACGGCGAGCAGCGACGACAGCGCCACATGGCTCGCCATCGCCCAACCGTCGTCGAGGCTGAAGTGCCAGAGCGCATCGAAAACGACTTTCCAGGTGATGCGTATAAACGCTGGCATTCCATTCCAATCCTACGAGGCGCCGGGACTACCCGATCAGTACGTCCGTCTCGGCGCCGTTTCCTTGGCTTCGCATGACCCCAACGGCGACAACGCTGGCGGGTTCCGGCTTGCGCAATTCAATTGTATCCCGCCGATGAATATGGGAAACCGAGGCAGGATTTCTACAGGATTCGACCGGATGACGGATCGCCCCACAATCATTGTCACCGGATGCTCCTCCGGAATCGGCGCCCATTGCGCACGCGCGCTTCATGCCGACGGCTGGCGGGTGTTTGCGACCGTGCGCCGGGAAGAGGACCGGCAATCGCTTGAAAGCGAGGGCATCGAGACCTTTCTGATGGACTACACCAAGCCGGAGAGCATCGCTGCCCTGGCCGATACGGTGCTGGCGCTTTCCGGCGGGCGCATCGACGCGCTGTTCAACAACGGCGCCTATGGCCAGGCGGGTGCGGTCGAAGATCTGCCGACCGAGGCGCTGAGGCTCCAGCTCGAGACCAACGTGATTGGCTGGCACGACCTGACGCGGCGGGTGATTCCCGCGATGCGGGCGCGCGGCAGCGGCCGCATCGTGCAGTGCTCCTCCATCCTCGGCATCGTGCCCTATCGCTGGCGCGGCGCCTACAACGCCTCCAAGTTTGCGATCGAGGGCCTGTCCCTCACCCTCAAGATGGAGCTGGCCGGCAGCGGTATCGAGGTGAGCCTGATCGAGCCAGGGCCGATCACATCGAAATTCACCGCCAATGCCGTTACCTATATCGAGCGCTTCATCGACCTCAAGAATTCGGTGCACCGCGTCGAATACGAGCGGCAGATGCGACGCCTGAAAGGCGAAAGCAAACCCGCGGCCGGAAAGCTCGGCCCGGAGGCGGTTTATGCGGTTTTGAAGCACGCACTGACAGCAAAGAAACCGAAACCGCACTATATTGTAACAAGGCCAGCCAGACAGGGCGCGCTTCTGAAGAAGCTCCTGCCGGCGGCACTGTTTTATCGCATCATCGGCCGACTTGGCTGAAGCAGAATTGCAAGGAAGAGTTCGATGTCCAGCTTCTTTACCGGCTTGACCCTGTTCGTCATGGGCCTGGTCGTGATCGTTTTGATCCGCGGCCTCGTGAACATGGCAAAGGGTGGCAGCGGCAACACGTCCAACAAGTTGATGCAGGCGCGTGTGCTGTTGCAGGCAATCGCGATCGTGCTCATCATGGTGACCCTTTGGATCACCGGCGGCGGCCGTCCGACCTGACGCAAATTCCGAACGGACAACCGTTCCACACCGTTCCTGAAATTGCGCTAGAGGACTGCGTCCGCCCATGGTGAAGCTGAACAAGATCTATACCCGGACGGGTGACAACGGCACCACCGGGCTCGTCTCCGGCCCGCGCCGGCTGAAGAGCGATCTGCGCGTCGATGCCTATGGCGCAGTGGACGAAACCAATGCCTTCGTCGGCCTGGCTCGGCAGCATACGGCCGGCAACGTCGATCTCGACGCCGCGCTGATGCGGATACAGAACGATCTCTTCGATCTCGGCGCGGATCTCGCAACACCCGACACCGGCGAGCCGCCGCAATACGAACCGCTGCGCATCGTCGCAGCACAGGTGACCTGGCTCGAAACCGAAATCGACCGGCTGAATACCGAACTTGATCCCTTGCGCTCCTTCGTGCTTCCGGCCGGAAGCCCCGCCTCCGCAGCCCTCCACGTCGCCCGCACGGTCGCACGCCGTGCGGAACGCCAGGTGGTGGCCCTTGCCCAGATCGAGGGTGAAGTCGTCAGCACGGAAGCCATCGCCTATATCAATCGCCTGTCGGATTTCCTGTTCGTCGCGGCGCGCTTTGCAAATGACAAAGGTCAAGCCGACGTCCTTTGGATTCCCGGAAAAAACAGATAACGTCGGCTCGCGCATCGTCGCGCCGATCGAGATTCGGCGGGAGAAACGGGCAATAACCTGTGCTTCGGGAGACCGCATGTTCATACCGCTTCACGATACGAACACCCTGAAGCACATCAAGGTCCAGTACGTCACGATCAGCCTGATCGTCATCAACATTGCCGTCTGGCTCATCACCGGACCGATTGCCTCCGAGCAATTCGCCAACGCCGCGCTGCTGGGCTTCGGCTATATCCCGGCGCTCATTTTCGACTACGCGCAGCTTGATCCCTCGCTCGTCGTCGTCCCCGACGGCTTCACCTTCGTCACCTATTCCTTCCTGCATGGCGACTTCATGCACCTCGCCATGAACATGCTGTTCCTCTGGGTGTTCGGCGACAATGTCGAGGATGCGCTCGGGCACTTCCGCTATCTCGCCTTCTATCTTCTCTGCGCGGCTGCAGGCGCACTGGCGCATGGGCTTCTCGACCCGGCCTCCGAGGCGCCGTTGATCGGCGCATCGGGCGCGATCTCCGGCGTCGTTGCCGCCTATTTCCTGCTGCACCCGAAGGTGCGCGTCTGGGTGCTTGTCTTCTTCCGCATCCCGCTGCCCTTGCCCGCGGCCATCCCGCTTGCCTTCTGGATAGGCCAGCAGTTCTTCATGCTGGTCGTCGATCCCGGCAGCGGCGTGTCCTGGAGCGCCCATGTCGGCGGCATCGTCGCGGGCCTGGTTCTGGTTGTCATTTTGCGACGCCGCGATGTGCCGCTTTTCGACCGCACGATCGTCACGCCGCGCGCCGTCCGGCACAAGGCCGAACCGGTCACCGCAAGCCAACAGCCGTCGTCAGATGCGACAAGACCGCCCATTCCCTGGGGACGCCAGACCGGATCCTGACACCGGCAATCGCCAGCCTTCAGCGAGGATGATCCGTTATTTCAATGGCTTGCCTGAAGCGCGCCCGGCCCTGCCGGGACAGTGCTGCGTCAGGCCCCAAGCCACTTGCCATCGATCATTCTTACGTGTACGTAAACGTAATTCCAATTCCCGGGATTATATCGATTTAGCGCCATGCACAGCGATTGTAATTGGAGAAAAAACGCGTATCGATGTCGCCAACCGACAATCAGGCGGCTCCGTTAAGGCGCATTTTCCTGCGAAAGCTCTTGGAGGGAAGAATCCATGAAAATACTTGTGACGGTGAAGCGGGTCGTTGACTACAACGTCAAGATCCGGGTGAAGGCAGACGGTTCGGGCGTCGAGCTTGCGAACGTGAAGATGTCGATGAACCCCTTCGACGAAATCTCGGTCGAAGAGGCGCTCAGGCTGA
>Ga0209256_1001108_pt1 | contig 30822 bp, 25 predicted proteins | sample AraplaCol_mCL_r2_2_FD_184270 | JGI IMG/M metagenome (GOLD analysis project Ga0209256, IMG submission 184270) | Arabidopsis root microbial communities from North Carolina, USA - plate scrape MF_Col_mCL_r2 (SPAdes) (version 3) | ecosystem: Host-associated > Plants > Roots > Endosphere | place...
CCGGCGGGCGCATCGAGCGTGGCGAGCGAAGCGCCGAGGATCAGTCCGTCCCAGGCCGGATGCGCGTTGGAGGTCATGGGGATCGATTCTAGCCGCAGGTGCGGCCCCGTGCGGGCCATCGCCACGACCGCCCATGCGGGCGACAATGCGGGCATGAAGACCCTCGACGCCGCGATGCTCTGGACCCCCGACGGCTGGCGCTCCGACGCCGGCTTCGACATCGACGACCACGGCCGCATCCGCGCGCTGGACGCAGCCGAGCCGACCGGCAGTGGCAGCTGGATCCTGCCCGGCGTGGCGAACCTGCATTCGCACGCGTTCCAGCGCGCCATGGCGGGGCTGGCCGAGCGCCAGACCAATCCGGAGGACTCCTTCTGGACCTGGCGCGAAACGATGTACCGCTTCGCCGCGCGCTTCACGCCCGAGCTGCTGCGTGCGGTGGCGACGCAGCTGTACGTGGAGATGCTGGAAGCCGGCTACACCACCGTGTGCGAGTTCCACTACCTGCACCACGCACCGGACGGCCGGCCCTATGAAGATCCGGCCGCGATGTCGCGTGCGCTGATCGCCGCCGCGCGCGACGCGGGCATACGTCTGACGCTGCTGCCGGTGCTGTACATGACCGGCGGTTTCGACGGACGTGCGCTGGGCGAACGCCAGCGCCGTTTCGGCCACGACGTCGATGCGTACCTGCGCCTGATCGACATGCTGTGCGAGGACGCCGGCCCGATGCTGCACGTCGGCTGCGCGCTGCACAGCCTGCGTGCGGTTCCGCCGGATGCGATGCGTAAGGTGCTCGATGCGCTGCCGCCGTCGATGCCGGTGCACATCCATATCGCCGAGCAGATCGGCGAAGTGCAGGACTGCCTCGCGTTGCGCGATGCGCGGCCGGTGGAATGGCTGCTCGACAACGCGAACGTGGATTCGCGCTGGACGCTGGTGCATGCGACGCATCTCACGCCTACGGAAACGCAGGGGATCGCGCGAAGTGGCGCAACGGTGGCGATCTGCCCGACGACGGAAGCCAATCTCGGCGACGGCCTGTTTCCGCTGCGCGAGTACCTGGATGCCGGCGGACGATGGGGCATCGGATCGGATTCGCATATCTCCGTGTCGCCGGTGGAAGAGCTGCGCTGGCTCGAATACGGGCAGCGCCTCAATACGCGTCATCGCAACATCGCCGTGCGCGCGGATTCGCCGAGCGTCGGCGAAACCCTGATGCGCGATGTCGTGCGCAGTGCGCGGAATTCGACGGGGCACGCGATCGGGTCGTTCGTCGTCGACGACTACGCCGATGCGGTGGTGCTGGATCCGGATGCGCCGGCGCTGTTCGGCGCGAGGCCCGAGGATGCCATCGATCGCTGGATCTTCAGCGGAAACCGGCCGATGGTGCGCGATGTGTATGTCGGCGGACGGCGCGTGGTGGAGAACGGACTGCATCGCCAACGGGTGGAGGTTGCGCAGCGGTATCGCGCGGCGATGGCGGAGTTGATGCGCGACTGAGGCGTCCTTGCCTCTAAATCCGTTTAGCCGCTCGTGTAGGCGTCATCCCGGCGAAGGCCGGGAACCAGGCCCGTAACGTCCGGGACCCACGGACCGATCCAGACCTCAACCGTCATTCCAGCGAAAGCTGGAACCCATTTCGACGTTCGCGCTTTGAGCGACCGGCCAAGAACAAAATCAAGATGGGTTCCAGCTTTCGCTGGAATGACGGGGGGCCGGCCTGGGTTCCAGCTTTCGCAGGAATGACGGAGAGGTTTCGGGCCGGCCGAAGTGAACGCGCGTTTCAGCCGAACAAATCGGCCGCCGCCGGCAACGCCCCTTCCATCCGCAACAGGAATTCCTTCGTCGGCAGTCCTCCGCCGAACCCCGTCAGGCTTCCGTCGCTGCCGATCACGCGATGGCATGGCAGCACCAGCGGCAGCGGATTGCGCCCGTTCGCCGCGCCCACCGCGCGCATCGCCGACGGCTTGCCGACGCGCTGCGCGAGTTGCGCATAGCTGATCGTTTCGCCGTACGGAATCGAGGCCAGCGTGTGCCAGACGCCCAACTGGAACGGCGTGCCGCGCGGCGCCAGCGGCAGGTCGAAATCGCGTCGCTCACCGTCGAAATACTCGCCCAGTTGCGCGGCGGCCAGCCGGATCACATCGCACTCGCGCGCTTCCCACTTCGTGCAGTCCGACATCGGATGGCGCGGGTTCTGGAATTCGATCAGGTGAAGACCTTCATCGCTGGCCGCGATCAGCAGCGACCCGACCGGGCTGGGCACGGATGCATAGCGGATCATGCGTTCGCGTCCACGCCGCTGGTGCGAGCGGCGCTGGGTTTCGCGCGCACGGGTTTCTCCGTGCGTACCGCTGGCGCCGGCACCGAATCGCGCCATAGATGGATGACCGCGTAGCCGCGCCACGGGCGCCACGCTTCGGCGCGTGCGGCCAGTGCCTTCGGCGTCATTCGCGTTCCATCGGCGGGCAGCGCCTTCTGCAACACCAGGTCTTCGACGGGGAACGCATCCGGATGGCCCAGCGCACGCAGCGCGATGTACTGCGCCGTCCACGGGCCGATGCCGGGCAGCGCGACCCAGCGCGAAACGAAATCCTCCAGCGTGCGTTCGGAACGGAAATCCACGCGGCCGTCGAGCAGCGCACGCGCGACGCCACGGACGGTGTTCGCGCGCGAACGGATCAGGCCGATGGATTCCAGGTCCGCATCGACCAGCGCTTCCGGTGTGGGGAACAGATGCGCCAGTCCTTCCGCGAACGGCTGCGGCAACGCCTGCCCGTACTTCTGCGCGAGCCGCGTGGCGAACGTGCGCGCCGCGGCGACGCTGACCTGCTGGCCGATGATCGCGCGCACCGCGATTTCGAATCCGTGCCAGCCGCTGGGCAGGCGCAGGCCCGGTCGTTGTGCGATCAGCGGCGCGAAGCGCGGATCCTTCGACAACGTCTCGCCGATGGCCTGCGGATCGGCATCGAGATCGAACATGCGACGCAGGCGCTGCACGATTTCCAGCAGGTGCGACGATGCCGGGCCGTGCAGTTCCAGCTTCAGCGCATGCTCGCCGTTCGGCCATGCGCTGACGCGCAGCCAGCCGGGGCGTTCGAACGGGCCGATCACGCGCGCATAGCTGTGATCATCGACGGCTTCCACGCCGGGCAGGGCGCGCCCGCGCAGGAAATCCAGCATCGCCGCGAAGTCGTAGGGCGGCCGGTAGCCCAGTCGAAGGGTGAGCACGTCGCCGGGTTCGCGCGCCTCTCGCCGGTTCTTGCGCAGGTCGCGCGGGGCCATGCGGTACGCAGTGCGGAAGGCGTCGTTGAAACGACGCAGGCTCGCGAAGCCGGACGCGAGCGCGACCTGCGTGATCGGCAGATCCGTTTCGGTCAGCAACTGCTTGGCGAAAAGCAGCCGGCGCGTGCCGTGCACGCCCATCGGCGCGACGCCCACGCGTTCGACGAACAACCGGCGCAGCTGGCGCTCGCCGATGCCCACGCGCTGCGCGAGCGCCGCCAACGGCTGCTCGGCCAGCGCGCCGTCGTCGATCAGTTTCAATGCGCGCGCGATGGCCGCATCGCCGCGACGCCAGCTGCCGTCGTCCGGCGACAGCTCCGGCCGGCAGCGAAGGCATGGGCGATAGCCGGCGGCTTCGGCGGCCGCGGCGTGGCGGAAATAGACCACGCGCCTGGCGGTCACCGCCGGGCACACGGGGCGGCAATAGATGCGCGTGCTCAGCACCGCGGTGAAGAACAGGCCGTCGAAACGCGGATCGCGCGTGCGGCGTGCCTGTTCGCACACCTGGAAGGCGGGCAGGGTGTCGGCGTGGACGTGGGGTTCGGACATGGCCGCAGGCTAACACCGCGACGTGGAGCGAACTGGCCGGATTCGGACATGAACGTACCGACCCCGTGGGGGCGACCTTTTCAGATGTCTCTGATTCCGGCGTTGCCGCCGCGCTGTCGAGAATAACGGCCATTCCGAACGGGTTCGCTCCATGAATGCTCTGATTGACCGCATCAGCAAGACTTACGACGAAGTGCCGTATACGTCTGCCGCCTTCACCGTCAGCGCCCCGGAGCACCTGCGCGCGGTGGCTCACCTGTTCAGCCTCGATACCGCTGCGCCCGAACGCGCGCGCGTGCTCGAACTGGGCTGCGCCGCTGGCGGCAACCTGATCCCGTTCGCGGTGCGCCATCCCGGCGCCGAAGTGGTCGGCATCGATCTTTCGCCGGTGCAGATCGATACTGGCCGCGGCCTGGTCGAAGCCATGGGCCTGAAGAACGTGCGCCTGATCCAGGGCAGCATCGCGGACCTGGACGAGGAGCTGGGAAAGTTCGACTACATCGTCTGCCACGGCGTCTACAGCTGGGTCCCCGACGACGTGCGCGCCGCGATCCTTCGCGTATGCAAGGAACGCCTGACGCCCGACGGCGTCGCTTACGTCAGCTACAACACGTATCCGGGCTGGAAGGCCAAGGAAATCGTGCGCGACGCTATGCTGCTGCGTGCCGGCGATCGCGCCACCGCGCAGGAACGTCTGGCCTATGCACGCGGCATCATCGAATTCCTGCACGAGCAGGCCACGCAGGGAACGGTGCTGTCGACCGTCATGAACGAGCACATCGACATGATTCGCGGCGGCGAGGATTACTACCTCAGTCACGAATACCTCGAACTGTGCAATTCGCCGTGCTACTTCAAGGACTTCGTGTCGGATGCGCGCGCGCAGGGCCTGGAATACCTCGGCGACGCGATCGTCGCGACGATGTTCGCCAGCAACTACGGCACCGCCGCCGCGCCGGCGCTGCTGGCCGAGTGCGGCGGCGACCAGGTCGTGCTCGAACAGCTGCTGGATTTCCTGCAGAACCGCACGTTCCGCCAGCGCCTGCTGGTGCATGCCGATCGCGGCGCGAAGATCCGCTACCAGCTTTCGGCCGAGCGCATCGCAAGCCTGCATGTCGCCGGTTGCTATACGAAGGGCGACACGGAGGCGAATGGCCTGGTGCGTTGGACGTATGCCGGCGGCGCCACAATCAGCACGTACTTGCCGGTGACGGGTGCGGTGATCGAGCAGCTCAACGCCGCGTGGCCTGCGACGGTGCCGGTGGCCGAACTGCTTGCGGCGTGCCCCGGGGGCGATACCCACCGCGTCCTGGAGTTTGTGACCAACCTGATCGTCGGCAACGCCGTGCGCTTTCGCAGCGAGCCGCTCGTCCCGGGCACGCTGGGCGACAAACCGATCGTGCGCCCGGAACTGCGCAAGCTGGCCGCGGCTGGCGACCACCCGGTCGTCCTGTTCACCGAATGGCACCAGTCCGCGAAGGTGGCGCCCATGGAGCGCTTCCTGCTGCCGCTGCTGAGCGGCGATATCGATGTCGAGCAACTGGTCAGTGCCGTGCATCAGGCTGTGGCGGAGGGCGGACTGCGCGTCACGCGCGATGGCGAGATGCTGACGGATGCCGCCGAAGTAGCCGCTTCCATTCGCGGCCAGGTGAACTCGGCGCTTGATTCGCTGGCAGTCAACGCGATGCTGTGCGCATCGCCAGCGAAGCCGGTCGGGAAGAGCGACGGGAAGGCGAGCTCCAAGCCTGCCAAGGCCGCGGATACGAAGGCCGCGAAGCCCGCCGCGAAGAGCGAAACGGCGGCCAAGCCGTCCAGGCCGCCGCGCGGCAGGAAGTAAGTGCGTCATGTCCACGCGGCGCCGCGCCGCGTGGACGCGTCTTCAGGGCCCGCGCAACGCGGGCAGCAGCGGCGCGATGTCGCCGTCGTTCCGTGCGGCTTCGATGTGCAGCAGTCTCGTTAGCAGCGGATACACATCGATGTTGTCGAATGCGGGCAGTTCCGTACCCGGTACGAACGACGGCCCCCGCGCGACGAACAACGCACGCATCGACGGCAATGCGGGATCGAAGCCGTGCGAACCGCGCGTCGCCTGAGGCGGCCGCTTCGCGAGTTTCTGCGGATACAGCGCGTCCCAGCCTTCGTGCATCTGGCACACGATCGGCGGCACACGCGGGTTCGTTCCGTAGTGCCAGCGCGCTGGCAACGCTTCGCGCCGGTAGCAGTCGTACTGCGCATGCGCGCCGAGCAGGCGCGCTTCGGCCTCGCGTTCGCGCCCGGGTAAGGGCTGCACGCCGATGGACTGGCCGTCCGACACGACCGTCGCGATCGACGGCGCGATCATCTGTTCCACGCCGATCGCGTGCCCCGGACCGACCGTAGCCATGCCATGGTCGGACACGACGATCAGGTCGGTGGTGTCGAGCATTCCCCGTGTGGCCAGACCGTCGTGCAGTCGTCCGATCACCGAATCGAGTTCGCCCAGCGTCTGCTTCACCTGTGGCGAATCCGGACCGTGGTCGTGCCCGGCCTTGTCGAGCTGTTCGAAGTACACCGCGACGAATCGCGGACGCTGCGACTGCGGCGCGTCGAGCCAGGCGAGTACATCGTCGATGCGGCGCGCGGCTGGAACGCTTTCGTCGTAGGCGACCCAGCGACTGGGCCGCACGCCGCCGATCGCCGCGCTGCTGCCCGGCCACGCCCAGCTCGCGCTGCGCACGCCCTGCCGTTCGGCCGTGACCCAGATGGGCTCGCCGCCCCACCAGCGTCCGTCGCCGACGGCCTTGCGGTCGGCCACGGCAAAATCGCCGATGTCCGCGTCGGCCATGCGGTTGTGGATCACGCCGTGATGGTCGGGGCGAAGTCCGGTCGCCAGCGTGTAGTGGTTCGGGAACGTGAGCGAAGGGTAGGACGGGTTCATCCATGCCGCGTGCACGCCTTCGCGCGCGATGCGGGCGAGGTTCGGCGTTGCGTCCGGCGACAGGTAATCGGCGCGGAATGCGTCGATGGAAACCAGCACCACGGTTCGCTGCGCCAGCGGTTCGGCCGGTCGCGAGGGGCGGGTGTTGCAGGCGGAGAGAAGCAGGCAGGCGGCGAGTGCCGCGACGCGAATCAGGGGCATCGGCCGACTATAGCGGGGGTGTATTGCGGCATGACTTTAGTCGCTGGCGGCGCCGGGCCGCCTTGCCAATAGTGGCCGCAACCCGGCGGCGACCGCCGGCAATGGAGCCTGCCATGCGCTTGTCCGCCGTGAGTCGTCTGTCCGCCATCGTGCTGGTGGGCGCGTCCGCCGCTGCCGCGGCGCAGAGTCCGCCGAAACCGGAGCCGGCGCGCATGAGCGCGACGGAGTGCCAGGTCTGGGCGCGCGAGCTGAGCTTCGCCCAGTCGGTCGCCGACCACGACGCGACCGCCTTCGCCTCGCACATCGAAACCGATGCAGCGTTCGGCGCCAGCCAGCCGCAGCCCACGCGAGGGCGGGACGAAATCGCCAGGCGCTGGACGGGAATCGTCGAGGGCAAGCGCTTCAAGCTGTCCTGGTACCCGACCCGCACGACCATGGGCGCCGGCAGCGCTGGCGACGTGGCCTGGTCGAGCGGGCCGTCCCTGTTCGAGGACCTGGACCCCAAGGCGACGCAACGCTTCCGCATCGGCGCCTTCCATTCGGTCTGGCACCGCGGCGCGGATGGGGTCTGGCGGGTGTTGTTCGACGACGGCGTGGATCCGCGCCCGGCCTCGGAGGCCGAAGCCGTGGCCTTCCGCGAAGGCCGCCAGGCGACGTGTCCACAAGCCTGACGAGCCCCTAAACCCGGCTGTTCCCCTCACTGCCGGGAAAGGGTGGGGGGCGTATGGTGGCGGTACGGCAATGACGCCGTGCCAACCCCATCAGGTGACGTCATGGAAGTCCGCAATCGCAACCGCAGTCTGGCTGTCGCGCTCGCGGCCGCCGTGCTTGGCATGTGCGCATTTGGCGCGTCCGCGCAGGCGGTTTCGGCCGACGCACAGGCACAGATGCAGGCCGCTCCCACGCAGGCCGACGCGTCCGTAGCGGCCGACGCGCAGGCGACGGATGACGCGGCGACCCGGCAGCACGCTTCGAACGTCGGCTGCATCAAGGACACCGGCACGAACATCCGTCCGCGCGATCCGAAGACCGGCAAGCCGCTGTGCATCGGCCCAGGCCGCAGTTACAGCCGCGAGCAGATCGAGCGCACGGGCCAGACCGATCTCGCCGACGCGCTGCGTCGACTCGATACATCGATCCGCTGATTGGTTGATCGGGTGATCGCAATGCGTGGACGGCCGTTGGTGTCCCGGCTCGCGGTGCTGGCGTTGGCGTCGCTGCCAGCGTTGGCGTTTGCGCAGCAGCCCAATACGTTGCAGCCGCCGCCGCGCGTCGCGCCGATCGCGCCCAGCGCACCGCCGTCGTTGCCGCGCGGGGTGGATACCTCGCGCGACAACTCGCTGCAGACGCTCAACCGCCAGCTCGATGCGTCGAGCCGGCGTGTTGGCGCCGACACGCTGCGCAGCCAGGTCGATCGACAGGACAGGCTGATGGAAGCCGACCGCGCGCAGACCGACGCGCGTCGGGCGGGCGCCGTCACACCCGCCGAGTCCGAGCGCATCCGCCAGGACTTCGAAGCGCGCCGCGCCGCGCACGATGCGTGGCGCGCAGGCAAGGAAGCGCAGGTGCAGCGGCTGGAGACGATCGATCTTCCGCCGCCTCCACCGGTGAATGAAGTAAAGCCGGCAATCGAGCCGCGGCCGTAGACCGCAGGATGGGTTTCGCCGCGCGAAACCCGTCATCAAGGCGCATCAGGCCAGCAACCCCCGCAACAAGCGCTGCAACGACGCTTCGTAATACCGTCGGAACGCCGCCTCGTCGAAGCTGAAGCGCCCCGCGCGGTACAGCGCGATCAACCCGTGCGTATGCGCCCACAACGTCACGGCCACGTCCCACACGTCGTCCTCCCGCAACACACCCGCGCGCATCGCATCCTCCACGGCATCGGCGACGACATTCAGCGTGGGCGAACGTCGCGCGCGGAAATCCTCGGGGAATCGCCGTGCATCCGTGCGCGCGGTGGAGAACGCGTGGTCGAACAGATGCGGATGCGCGAGCGCGTAATCCAGGTAGATGCGTTGAACAGCGATCAACCGTTCGAGGACATCGCCACCGCGTCCGCGCGCATCCCAGTGACGCGCGATCGCGTCGAAGCTGTCGTCGCCGATGCGCTTGAGTAACGCCTCGCGATTGGGGAAGTGGCGGTAGATCGCCATCGGCGTCAGCCCGACGGCCGCGGCCACGCGACGCATGCTCACGCCCGTCGCGCCTTCACGTTCGAACAGCGTTCGCGCCGCGCGCAGGATGCGGTCGGCGGTGCGGTTCGCCCCGGTGTCGGTTCGGCTCATGTATACAGCGTATACAAATCCGCTCCGGCAGGCGCGAAATCGCCTCGAATGCACATGCCGCGCGGCCGGCGGCGCGTCGGGCCGCGCACGCCGGCGCGATAATTCCTTCGCCTGTTTCGCGCGTCGCCATCGCGGCGCCCAGCCGACGGAGTCCTCCGATGTCGACCCGCAAAGATCCTTCCCGCGTCATCCGTGCCCCGCGCGGCACCGAGAAATCCTGCAAGTCGTGGCTCACCGAAGCCGCGTACCGGATGATCCAGAACAACCTTGACGCCGAAGTCGCCGAAAGCCCGACCGAGCTGGTCGTCTACGGCGGCATCGGTCGTGCCGCGCGCGACTGGGAAAGCTTCGACGCGATCCTGAAGTCGCTGCGCGAACTGGACGACAACGAAACGCTGCTGGTGCAGTCCGGCAAGCCGGTCGGCATCTTCCCCACGCACCCGGACGCACCGCGCGTGTTATTGGCAAATTCCAACCTCGTGCCGCACTGGGCGACGTGGGAGCACTTCAACGAGCTCGATAGGAAGGGCCTGATGATGTACGGCCAGATGACGGCCGGCTCGTGGATCTACATCGGTTCGCAGGGCATCGTGCAGGGCACGTACGAAACCTTCGTCGAGATGGGCCGACAGCATTACGGCGGCAATCTCAAGGGAAAGTGGATCCTCACCGCGGGTCTTGGCGGCATGGGCGGCGCGCAGCCGCTGGCCGCGTCGCTGGCGGGTGCGTGCTCGCTCAACATCGAGTGCCAGCAGAGCCGCATCGACATGCGCCTGCGCACGCGTTACGTCGACGAACAGGCCACCGACCTCGACGACGCGCTGGCGCGCATCGAGAAGTACACCCAGGCGGGGGTGGCGAAGTCGATCGCGCTGCTCGGCAACGCCGCGGAAATCCTGCCGGAACTGGTGCGTCGCGGCGTACGTCCGGATGCGGTGACCGACCAGACCTCCGCGCATGATCCGGTACATGGCTACCTGCCGATCGGCTGGACCGTGGAGCAGTGGCAGCGCATGCAGACCGAAGATCCGCAGCGCGTGCGCGATGCGGCGAAGAAGTCGATGCGCGTGCACGTCGAAGCGATGCTCGCCTTCGAGGACATGGGCATTCCCGTGTTCGATTACGGCAACAACATCCGCCAGATGGCCAAGGACGAAGGCTGCGAGAACGCGTTCGATTTCCCGGGTTTCGTGCCGGCCTACGTGCGTCCGCTGTTCTGCCGCGGCGTCGGCCCGTTCCGCTGGGTCGCGCTGAGCGGCGATCCGGAGGACATCTACAAGACCGATGCGAAGGTGAAGGAACTCATCCCGGATGACGAGCACCTGCACCGCTGGCTCGACATGGCGAAGGAGCGCATCAGCTTCCAGGGTCTGCCCGCGCGCATCTGCTGGGTCGGCCTTGGCCTTCGCCACAAACTGGGCCTGGCGTTCAACGAAATGGTCCGCAATGGCGAGCTGAAGGCGCCGGTCGTCATCGGCCGCGATCACCTGGACAGCGGCAGCGTCGCCTCGCCGAACCGCGAAACCGAAGCGATGAAGGACGGCAGCGATGCCGTCAGCGACTGGCCGCTGCTCAACGCGATGCTCAACGTCGCCGGCGGCGCGACGTGGGTATCGCTGCATCACGGCGGCGGCGTCGGCATGGGGTATTCGCAGCACTCGGGCGTGGTCATCGTCTGCGACGGCAGCGAGGAAGCCGACAGGCGCATCGCCCGCGTGTTGTGGAACGATCCGGGCACCGGCGTGATGCGCCATGCCGATGCGGGTTACGACATCGCGAAGCAGTGCGCGAAAGAGCAGGGGTTGAAGTTGCCGATGGTGTGATCGGCCCCGCTCACCCGCATGAAAACGACGGCCCGGGCAACCGGGCCGTTTCGTTTCCGCCGCAACCAAACCGGCGCGCTAGGATCGGCTCCGTCGTCCCGACTGGAGCTTCTCCGCATGCACCGCAGGGAATTCGTTTGCGCGCTGGCGGCCTCGCCGTTGGCGCTGGCATTGCCGGGGCAGCCGCATGCCGCGGACATCTCCGCCGGTCAGCTGATGACCGTCGCCGGCCCGGTCGACGCCGCGGACATTGGCATGACGCTCACCCACGAGCATCTGTTCGCCGACGTGCGTCCGTTCGCCGAGCAGACGGAGAAGCCGCTGCCCACCGATGCCGATGCCGTGGTCACGGTCGTGCTGCCGTATCTGCGGGCGATCCGGCGCCTTGGCTGCCGCACGCTGATCGATTGCACCGCCACGACGCTGGGTCGTGATCCCGCGCTGATCCGTCGTCTGTCGAAAGCCAGCGACCTGCACATGCTCACCGTGACCGGCGCATACCTCGCTGCCGGCGGCCGCTTCATCCCGCCCTACGTGCGTGACGAAACGGAGGCGCAGCTGGCCGCGCGCTGGATCGGCGAGTGGCGGCATGGCATCGGCGACACGGGCGTGCGGCCGGGCCTCATCAAGCTCGGCGTCGAGGGCGATCCGCCCGGTGACCTCGAACGCAAGGTGCTGCGCGCGGCAGCGCGCACGCATCTGGACTCGGGCCTTGTCATCGCCGTCCACACCGGACCATGGGGCGACGTGCAACCCGGACGCAACGCGCGATGCGCCTTCGCCCAGCTGGCGGTGTTGGAAGCGGCGGGCGTCGCTGCGTCGGCATGGATCTGGGTACATGCGCAGAATGAAGTCGAAGGGCGTCATCACGTCGAGGCCGCGCGTCGTGGCGGCTGGGTTTCGTTCGATGGGTATCGTCCGGGGCAGGAGGATGCGTACCTGGCGATGATTGGCCGCATGCGCGAGACGAAGCTGCTCGACCGCGTGCTCGTCTCGCAGGACGCGGGCTGGTACAACGCTGGCCAGCCGGGCGGCGGCGAGTTCAAGCCTTACGCGCCGATCTTCACTACGTTGATCCCGGCACTGCAGGCGCACGGTTTTGATGCCGAGGCCATCCACACGCTCTTCGTCGCCAATCCGGCGCGCGCGTTCGGGGTGCGGGTGCGCGCGCAGTCCTGAATCCGCACGCCGGGCGAACGGCGTGACCGCTTCCGTCGTGTTCCGTCGTTCTCATGGCGACGGTTGCGGAGGTCTGGACGATGGCGGTTTCCTCGAATGCGGGCGCAATGCGCCGCCCCGGCCTGTGGGGCACGGGTAGTGCGGTGTGGATCTGCGCGCTGCTGGCGCTGGCGGTGGTCGGCTTCTGGCCCAGCTACGTGCGCCGCTTCGGCGAGGCGGACGCGGTTACGCACCTGCATGCGGCGTTGATGCTGTCGTGGTTCGGAATGCTGTTCGCGCAGCCGTGGCTGGTGCGCACGCGGCGGATGGCGCTGCATCGGCAGTTCGGCAAGTTCTCGTACGTGCTGGTGCCGATGATCGTGATCACCTGCCTGTGGCTGTCGCGCATCCGCATGGGCGCAGCGACGCCGCAGAGCTTCGGCATGCAGACCGTCATCCTGTACCTGGGCATCGCCGCGTCGGCGATCCTGCTGCTCTCGTGGTCGCTGGCCGTCCTCCACCGCCGCGACAGCGCGTTGCACGCACGCTACATGGTGGGTACCGCGCTGGTGCTGATCGATCCCGCGCTCGCGCGACTGCTGATCGCGACCATGCCCAGCCTGGGGCCGCTGGTCGCGTGGGTGAGCTATGGCGTGCTGTTCGCGATACTGGGCGTGCTGATCTGGCGCGACCGCGGTCGCCACGGGCAACGCGCGTTCGTCGTGCTCACCGCGGTGTTCGCGCTCAACTTCGTTCTGATCAACGTGGTGCCGCGCACCGCGGCGTGGCAGGTCTTCGCGCGCTGGTGGGGCGGGTTGGCGTAACGGAATGGTGGAAGCGGCGTCAACGCCCGCCGCGCAGCGACTCCAGCACTTCGCGTTCGAACGACTTGCCGGCCTGCGCGGGCTCGTCCGCGTTACCGCTGCGGATCAGCCCCAGCCGCAGCGCCTCGCTGACCGCCTTCTTCGAGCCGCCGACCACGACCGCCGTCTGGTCCTCGCTGTCCAGCATCACCAGCCGTGCGTCGGCATGACGCGCGGCGATGAGCGTATCGAGCAGACGCAGCACCGCGTCCACGTCGTACCAGTCGCCGAGGTTCTCCGCGGGAACGCGATACGTCCTGCCGTCCATCCGCGCGACCAGCCCGTAAGGGCCTTCGTCGTCGGGTGGAGCGACTTCCTCGAAGCGCGCGCCGTCCAGGGCGGGCGAAACCAGCCCCGCCAACGCGCGCAGGAGGCCGTCGTGTTCGTTCGGGAACATGCCCGTCTCGACATCGAACCAGTAGGCATGGCCGGCGGCTTCCAGGATCGCCGCCGCGTCGCGGCCCTCGACATCGCCCAGCGCAGCCGGATTCACCTTCGCGAACCCGGCCGAGCGAAGCTGCACCGCAAGCGCGTGCAGATCGCGTTGCGCGGGCTTGGGGCCGGCGGCATGCGACGCCATGCACGGCAAGACGAATAGGAGCGACGCGAAACACAGGCGCAGGATGAACATGGGACCCCCGATCGGATGCGGAAATTCTAGCCGCGCGATGTCGATCCCGGTCGCGCCAGTTCGTCATGAAGGACAAGCGGCCCCAAACCGGCTGCGCTACCCTCCGGCAATCGCGAAAGGAACGCACGGCGCATGAGCACCGAACACGACACCACCCTCGATACCCCGCACGGCGCGGTCGCGTCCGATGCGCCGCGCTCCCTCTGGCGCGACCTGCGCGACGCCATCCGCGGCACCAACGCCGATTACACGAAGATCCCGCTGCGACGGGCCGTGTTCCTGCTCGCGGTGCCGATGGTGCTGGAACTGGTGCTGGAATCGACCTTCGCCGTGGTCGACATCTTCTTCGTCGCCAAACTCGGCCCGTCGGCGGTGGCGACGGTCGGACTGACCGAAACCTATCTGTTCCTGCTGTACTCGATCGCGATGGGCCTGGCGATGTCGGTCACGGCGATCGTCGCGCGGCGCATCGGCGAGAACCGCCGCGAGGATGCGGCGGTCAGCGCCGTGCAGGCGATCCTCATCGCGCTGCTCGTCTCGGTTCCGTTCGCGGTGATCGGCATCGTCTGGGCGAAGGACCTGCTGAGGTTGATGGGCGCGGACGCGTGGAGCATCGAACACGGTTACCGTTACACGCAGTGGATGCTCGGCGGAAACGCGATCATCCTGCTGCTGTTCGTGATCAACGCGATCTTCCGCGGCGCGGGCGATGCGGCCATCGCGATGCGCGTGTTGTGGCTGGCGAACGGTTTGAACATCGTGCTGTGCCCGCTGCTGATCTTCGGGTTCGGGCCGATTCCGGCGCTGGGCATCGAAGGCGCGGCGATCGCGACGAACATCGGTCGTGGCGCGGGCGTGGCGTTGCAGCTGTACATGCTGTTCTACGGCGGCAAGCACATCCGCGTGGCGTGGTCGCAGATCGCCGTGCAGGGCGCGGTGATGTGGAACATCGTGCGTACCTCGCTGGGCGGCATCGGGCAGATGATCGTGTCGATGACCTCGTGGATCTTCCTGATGCGCATCCTGTCGAGCCTGGGCGCCGAAGCCGTCGCCGGTGCGACCATCGCCATCCGTATCATGATGTTCACGCTGATGCCCGCCTGGGGCATGTCGAACGCGGCGGCGACGCTGGTCGGGCAGAACCTCGGCGCGCAGCATCCCGAACGCGCGGAAGCGGCGGTGTGGCGCATCGGCTGGTACAACATGGCCTTCACCATGGTGATCTCGGTGCTGTTCTTCTTCTTCCACCACGATCTCATCGCGCTGTTCACCGACGATGCGAAGGTGATAAACGTCGGCGGCGAATGGCTGCAGATCCTGTCGTACTCGTATTTTGTCTACGGCTGGTGGATGGTGTCGGTGCAGGCGTTCAACGGCGCCGGCGATACGGTGACGCCGACCAAGATCAACGTGGTGTTCTTCTGGCTGATCCAGATTCCGCTGGCGTATGCACTGGCGGTGTCGATGGGATGGCAGGAGCTGGGTGTGTTCTGGGCGGTGTTCGTTTCCGAGACCTCGGTGGGCCTGTTCACGCTGTGGCTGTTCTCGCGCGGCAAGTGGAAGACGGTGAAGGTGTGAGATGAGCGGACACGTCCTCGACAACCCGATCTGGGAAGCGCTGCGGAGCCGGCATCGCGACATCGCGCTCGCGCAGGGCGATGTCGCGCGCTATCCGGCGCAGATCGCACCGTTCCTCGGCGTGCCGCGCGAAGGCGTGGACGTGGCCGATGCGCTGGACGCCCTGATCGAACCGGGCGACACGACGCTGCTGCTCGATCGCATCCCGCAGGTGCCGCAGGGCTTCGAAGCGAAGAAGCTGGCGATACTGGCGCAGATGGTCTGCCCGCAACCGGTCGGTGAGACCGACGGGCCGGAGATGATCGAGCTCGGCGAGGCGCATCGCGAGGACGTGCTTGAGCTTACCGCGCTGGTGTATCCGCATTACTTCCGTCCGCACACGATGCGGCTTGGGCGTTACTTCGGCATCTACCAGGAAGGGCGCCTCGCCGCGATCATCGGCGAACGCATGGGCATGGACGACTGGCAGGAAATCAGTGCGGTGTGCACGCATCCGGATTTCCTCGGCCGTGGTTACGCGCGCCACCTGCTGGCGATGCTGAGCAACGACACCTTCAAGCGCGGCCGTACGCCGTACCTGCATGTGGCGCACGAGAATGCGCGGGCGAAGGAGCTGTATCTGCGCAGCGGATACGAGGTCAGGCGGGATATTGCGTTCTTCTCGCTGAAACGCATTGGCTGACTACATGGCCCATCTCCCGCAAGCGGGAGAGGGATATGTGGTTGGCGTGGGCTGTCATCCCGCTGTCACGAAATTGCAGCATCGTGTGACGATCGAAGTTCGAGGTCATGCCGATGAAGTTCTCGTTCCTGTCGCTTGCGTTGATGCTCGCCGTGGCGTGGTCGCCGCAAGCCGTCGCGCAAACGCCCTACGTCAGCATCGAGGAACGACTCACTGCCGAACAGTTGCGCTCCGTCGGGCTCACTGGCGATCAGCTCGAGAAGCTCGATCGCATGTTGCGCGAGGCGCAGCAAGGGCAGGGCGATGCTGCGGTTGCAGGCGCGGCAATGCCTGCCGCTGCACCGGATACGACGGTGCAAGCCGGAGCCGCTTCGACCGCGCCCAACGCAACGAATGTGGCAACCGCAAGGACCGACGATCGCGGCCGCGACGAAGGTTCGCTGATCGGTTTCAACGACAAGCCGATCCAGAGCCGCCTGAAGGGTTCGATCAGCGGCTGGGAGCCGGGCACGGTGTTCGAGCTGGAGAACGGGCAGCAGTGGAAGGTGCTCAAGGGCGCGCTGAAGCTTCCGAAGACGCTCGATGCGCCCCAGGTCGTCGTCGTGCCGGGCATCGCGGGGCGCTGGTTCCTGCAGGTGGTCGACGGGATGCCGAAGGCGCGGGTTTATCGCATCGATTGATGCGCATCCCAGGGTTTCCGCGAGCCGCGCGCTTCGCGCGTTACCCCTCCCCAACCCTCCCCTGCGTGCAGGGGAGGGAGCAAAACACTATGACCGCTTCTTCCCTTCCGCCGGCGGCAGCGTCTGCAGGTACGTCCACACCGCGCGCAGTTCGACATCCTGCATCGCGCTGTAGGACTTCCACGGCATCATCGGATGCAGCTGGCGTCCGTCGGGACGCTGGCCGGTGCGCATGAGGTGCAGGAAGTCGGCTTCCTTCCAGGTCTGCAGCCCATTCGCGTGCGGCGTCAGGTTCGCCGACGGCGGTGTGCCGGGTTCGAGCACGTAACCGCCCGCGAAGTCCGGACCGTGACAGCCGGTGCACACCTGCGCCACGTAATGGCCGTAGGCGACGCTGACAGTCGCCGGTGGTGCGACCCGCTCGCGCGGCGTGTGATCGACGCGTTCGGCTGGCGTCAGCGGGAACTTCCCGAACAGGTACAGCACGCGCGCGAGCGGCCGGATCTGCGTGCGTCCGGGATCGGCGTCCACCGCGGGCAACGTGCGCAGGTAGGTAATGATGGAGGCGACGTCGCGGTCGTCGAAGCCCGCGTAATCGCCGGTGGGCATGATCACCAGCGGCGTGCCGTCGGGCCGGACGCCATGACGGATCGCGGCGGCGAGACGGTCGTCGGTCCAGGCCGGATCGCGCACGGTGCGCGTGAGGTTGCTGGGCACGATGCGGATGACGTTCGGCGCATCGACCAGCAGCTTGCCCGCGCCATCGGGGCCGTGGCAGTCGGCGCAGCCGCGCGTGGCGAACAGGTGCCGGCCGTGGTCGAGCGACGCCGTCGCCATCGCGTCGGCCAGCGGCGGATCCTGCAGGGTCCAGGTGCGCGACAACGCACGCTCGCTTACTGCCCACGCGGTGGCGTAGACGCCCGCGACCAGAACCGCCAACACGACCACGCTCCAACCCAGCCACTTCACGAAACGACGCATTGCCCTGCACTCCGGTGATGTGAAGACCGGATACGGGAAGAACGGGCGCGGGAGGACATCGTATCGAGGCGGCGCCCGATGAATGCGTTCCCGCGAGGGCTGCCGCACGGGCCGCCGACCTTTAGGCCGGTTTGCGGCGAAGCAAGATGGGGTCCAGCTTTCGCTGGAATGAGGGTGAATTGGTTCAGCGGTGTAGGAGTGTCCGTACGTTGCGGGCCTGGGTCCCGGCCATCGCCGGGATGACGGCCTGCAAAATGTCGCGACGACTTCGACGCCGCAGTGGCGAACCGTCAGCCTTCGCCCTTCGACTCACGCACCAATCGCCGGCACAACTCCGCCGTCGCATCGTCCACCGGGAAGCAGCATTCGATGCGCAATTCCTCCAGCGTCACATCGCGCGGCGTGCCGAAGGTGGTGATGGTGGAGAAGAAACGCAGGCGGTGCTCGTCGCGACGCAGCACCGTGGTGAGCAGCGGCGTCGGTGCCGATTCCAGATCGCGAAGGCGCCAGCGCGCCGGCACGCCCGGATAGGCGAGCACTTCCTCCAGCAATTCGCGCGCCGTGGCGTCGGACGGTGCGGCGGCGACTTCGCCATGCAGGTGGCGGATGAGATCGCCCGCCACTTCCTCCCAGTTGTCCACGGCGCTTCGCAGGTCGTCCGGATCGAAGATCTGCCGGATCATGTTCGCGTGCGCACTCGCGCGGCCGTGCATCACGAAGCCGTTGACGCGCAGCGCCGCGTCGTTCGCCATCAACACGTCCCAGTGTCGGTTGAGCACGAACGCCGGATACGGTTCCTGCTGCGCGAGGATGAATTCGATCGCGCGCCGCACCTGCGACAGTTCCGGCGTCGCGAGCGCGGTTTCGGGATAGCGCGGCGCGAAGCCGGCCGCCACCAGCATCGCGTTGCGCTCGCGCAGCGGCATGTCGAGCGCGTCGGCCAGGCGCGCGACCATCTCGCGGCTGGGCTGCGACTTGCCGGTTTCCACGCAGCTCAGGTGCCGCGGCGAGACGCCTGCGTCCAGCGCGAGGTCGAGCTGGCTCAGGCGACGGGCCGCACGCCACTCACGCAGCAGGGCGCCCAGTCGGGGGTCACGGGTTGTCGCGGCGGCTCGATCCACGCGGCGAGCATACGGGCCGCGCTGCGCGGGCACCATGACCTGCCAGGTCATGGCCGCATGACCCACGGCTTCGTTGAACCCTTGACCCTCGGGGCGAATCATTCCAGCGAGGCCGGAGCGTTCCGGCGATGGAGATGGACCATGCAGCGCAGGAACTTCCTGGGACTGGCCGCCGGCACGCTCGCCGCAGCCGTCGTGGATCGCAACGCATTCGCCGCGTCGCCCGCCGCGACGACCACCGATGCCGAAGACGGCGCCGCCTTCCTCAAGGCGCGACGCTTCATCCGGACGTCTGCGGGCGAGATCGCCTACGTCGAACGCGGGCAGGGCGAGGCCGCATTGTTCCTGCACGGCTTCCCGCTCAACGGTTACCAGTGGCGCGGCGCGCTCGCGCGGCTGTCGCCGTACCGGCGCTGCATCGCGCCGGATTTCCTCGGCCTGGGCTACACGCGTGTCGCACAGGGCCAGAGCCTCGCGCCCGATGCGCAGGTGCGCATGCTTGCCGAACTGCTCGACAAGCTGGGCGTTGATCGCGTCGATGTCGTCGCCAACGACAGCGGCGGGCAGGCGGCCCAGCTGTTCCTGGCGACCTACCCGAACCGCGTGCGCACGCTGCTGCTGACCAACTGCGATTCGCAGGTCGAATGCCCGCCGCCTGCGTTGCAGCCGGTGATCGAGCTGGCCAAACAGAACCAGTTCGCCCAGCAGTGGCTCGCGCCCTGGCTGGCCGACAAGGCGCTCGCGCGATCGCCGCAGGGGCTGGGCGGGCAGACATTCACACATGCGTCGAACCCGACCGACGAGGCCATCGAGGTCTACCTCGGCCCGCTGGTGCGCGATGCCGCGCGCACGAACGCGTTCGCGGTGCCGCTGGAGCGCAACTGGCTCGACGGCATCGGTCCAGCGCTCAAGGCCTCGCGTGCGCCGACGCGCATCGTATGGGGCACGGGCGACCCGATCTTCACCGACATGGGCGCGAAGCATCTGGAGAGCGCGTTCGGCGCGTCGCGTGGCGTGCGACGGGTGGAAGGCGCGAAGCTGTTCTTCCCGGAAGAATTCCCGGACCTCATCGCGGAGGAAGCGCGGCGGTTGTGGGGCGTCGGGTAAGCAGGCCCGGCCGCAGCGGCGCCGACGAATGGCGCCGCCATGCCGATCATCGCGATGCGAAACCTGCCGGCCTTCACGGATCGCCCCGCCGACGTCTGACACGCTGGCGGCCGCCCGCAGGCGCGCCGCCATGGCGCTGTCGCGAACGGCCCGGGAGCGAACGCATGAAGCAGGCACGCCTTGCAGCACGCTTTGCAGCAATCGTCCTCATGGCCGCGTTCCTCGCGGCGTGTGGTGGCGGGGGAAGCAGCGACAACAACACGCAGATTCCCGGTGCGCCGGTCGATCACCCGCCGACCTTCACCTCGGCCGCGTCCGCCACGGTTCCGGAAGGCACCATCGGCGTCTTCTACACCGCGACCGCGACCGACCCCGACGGCAAGCCGGTGACGTTCACGCTGTCCGGCGGCGCCGACATGTCGCGCTTCATCATCACGTCCGCCGGTGCGTTGCAGTTCCTTTCGCCGCCGGACTTCGAAGCGCCGAACGACGTCAACGCCGACAACGTCTACCTGGTCACCATCACCGCGAGCGACGGCGCGCAGACCGCGACGCTTCCTTTGACGGTCACCGTCACCGACGTCACCGGCGCGGCGTTGCGCGTGCGTCGCGTCGTGGCCGGGATGAACTTCCCGATCTTCCTCGCGCCCGTGCCCGATTCCACCGGGCGCGTTTTCGTGGTGCAACGCGGAGGGCTCATCCGCATCGTCACGCCTTCGAACGGGACGATCGCGAGCACGCCCTTCCTCGACCTTACCGGGCAGGTGTCGCTCGATGGCGAACGCGGATTGCTCGGTTTCGCGACCGCGCCGGACTTCCCCACCAGCGGCCGCTTCTACGTCTACCTGACGGCGCCCGACGGCACGATCGAAGTGCGTCGCTACCAGACGCTGGCCAACAACCGCGACCAGGCCGATGCGGCCAGCGGCGATGCGATCCTGCGCATCGCGCATCCGCGCAACAACCACAACGGCGGCTGGATCGGCTTCGGCCCGGACGGAATGCTCTACATCGGTGTCGGCGATGGCGGCGGCGCGGACGATCCGGACAACAACGGACAGAACCGCGCGACGTTGCTGGGCAAGATGCTGCGCATCGATCCGGCGAGCGATGGCTTCCCCAACGATCCGGACCGCGATTACGCGATTCCCGCCGGCAACCCGTTCACCTCGCCCAACGCGCCGGAAGTGTGGGCGTACGGCCTGCGTAATCCGTTCCGCAACAGCTTCGATCCGCTCACCGGCAATCTCTATATCGGCGACGTGGGGCAGGGTGCGGCCGAGGAAATCGACCTGATGCGTCCGGGCGATGCCGGCGCGAATTTCGGCTGGCCGATCATGGAAGGCACGCAGGTGCACCGCGGCCCGGCCAACACGCCGGGGCTCACGCCGCCGATCGCCGAATACAGCCACGGCACCGGCCCGCGCGATGGCAGCTCGGTCACCGGTGGTGTGGTGTATCGCGGCCCGCTGGAATCGCTGCGCGGCGAATACCTGTTCGCCGATTTCGTGCAGCCCAACCGCTGGTCGATCAACACCGGCGTGATCCTCCAGGGTACGACGATCCCGGCCACACGCTTCCAGTTGCGCAATGCCGACTTCACGCCGACGGTTGGCACGATCGACAACGTTGTCGCGTTCGGCACGGACGTGACTGGCAACGTATACATGGTGGATTTCGACGGCGAGATCTTCGTGATCGAGCCTGTGCCGGGTTCGGGCGGGGCGTTCTCGGCGGCGTCGCTGGCGGCGCCGCAGGCGATGTCGGCGCCCGCACCGGCGATGTCGAAGGAAGAGGCCATGCAGCGGGCGCGACAGGTGTTGCGCGACACGTTGATGCGCCGTCGATAACCCGCCGCCGTAGAAAGGTTGCGCGCGTGGGGAAGGTATCCCACGCGCCTGGCATTCGGGTCCCTGGACGGCGCAAGCAGACGACCTTCGCGCGATGGCGCGGGTGCCCCGGTGTCGTCGCCCCGGTGATCGCGTCCAGCCGCCAATGTGGGAAATAGCCTCGATCGTCGGCCGTGCGAGGCGAAGTCCCGCGCGTGTCGCCTTGTCCTGGCGCGGATCGCATCCGGGTTCGCATGACAGGGGCGACTGGAAAACCTCTTTCTTCCACTGCGATGCGAACCCGACGCTTGTGCGGTCGGGCATCTCGTACGCATTCGCCCGCAAGATCAGATTTTCCGGATGGGAGTTTCTCCCATCAACGGACCCATTCGGCCGCAAGCATGGAACGCAGATTACGTAAATGGTTCGAAGTCGAATCATCTACAAGGTGGACGGGTACCACACTTGCATTTCTTGAGTATCAGAAAATTCTCATTAATTCCGCGGTGCGAGAAGCCGACTATTCAGGCCGCCGCAGGGGTCCTCTTGCGGCATGCACATCACCAATCCGCAGAACCCACAGGAATTCGCAATGAAGAAGACCCTCCTCTCCGCTGCCATGCTGATCGCCGTCGCCGCCGCTCCGTCGGCTTTTGCCGCCACGGGCAAGATCACCTTCACCGGCAAGGTCGTCGCCGGTACCTGCACCGTGACCCCGAGCACCGGCGTCACCGGCACGTACGACGACATGACGGTCGCGATGGCCCCGGTGCAGAGCTCGGCCCTGACTGCTCCGGGTTCGTACGCAATGAACACGCCGTTCGAGATCCAGGTCGGCGGCCAGGCCGGCGACACCTGCACGACCGCGACGCAGCTGCACTTTGAAGGCACCACGGGCGGCGGCAAGGTCAACGCCGATGGCTTCCTGGACAACGCGTCCACCGCGACCAACGTGGGCGTGCGCGTGCTCAACGCCGCCACCGGTAACGTGGTCGACCTGAACAGCAACGCCAACAACCCGAGCGTCACGCCGGCTGCCGGCGTCCCGGGCGTCCTGAAGTACGCCGCCCAGTACTACTCGAAGAACGGCGGCGCCACGGTTGGTGATGTCAACACCTTCGTGATGTACACGATCCAGTACTGATCCACATGGCGCAGGCGATGCCGGGGTTCCCCTGCATCGCCTGTCGTCCTCCAAGTTTGTGAGGCTTCCGATGAAACTGACGATCCGCGCGACCTTCGCCGCGTTGCTTATGGCTGTGGCCTGCTTCCCGGCCAACGCCAGCATCACGCTTGTCGGCACCCGCGTCATCTATCCGGCATCCGAGCGCGAAGTGACGGTCCGCATGAACAATGTGGGTGCCGATCCGCGCGTCGTGCAGTCCTGGATCGACGACGGCGATTCCAGCGCCAACGCTGAAAACGCGAAATCGCCTTTCCTCATCACGCCGCCGCTCTCCCGCATCGAGCCGGGCAAGGGTCAGACGTTGCGGATTTCGTTCCTTGGCGGAAATGTCCCGCAGGATCGCGAATCCATCTACTGGCTCAACGTGCTGGAAATTCCGCCGAAGCCCTCGGCCGACACGAGCAACTACCTCCAGTTCGCCATACGCACCCGCGTGAAGATCTTCTATCGCCCCGAAGGCCTGTCGGGCGATCCGGACACGGCCGCTGACCAGCTGGTTTGGCGACTGGTGAAGGAAGGGGGCGGGCATGCGATGGAATGCACCAACAACTCGCCCTACAACATTGCCATCAATGACGCCCGCTTCAAGGATGCCCCCGACGACCGCACGCTCGGACGCGGTGGCGTGTGCCCCGCGAAGGGGCGACAGACGTTCCCGTTGAAGGGCGGCAACGACACGGGTCGACTGGTCTATCGCGTGATCAACGATTTCGGCGCCATCGTCGACAAGGAAGCGAACTACTCGCGCTAGCCGCCAGCCGCGCCCAGGACCGGCAGGGCCGGGCCCATCAGAACGAACGCCAGCCCCTCGATGTCGGGGGCTCGGGAAAGCTTTGCCCGCTGGTTGTGTAGCGCCGGCCACGAAGCGATCCATGACGAACTCACGGTGTCTGGAATGCTCACTTTCTCCAACAATGCGGGATCCGCTCGATCGAAACGGTCGCCCGCACTGCGTCGCAAGATCACGGTGTCCATTCTCGTTGCGCTCGGCACCGCGCCGGTGACGGTATGGGCTTCGCCGGATCCCAGCCCGTCGCCCGATCCCTCTCCGGAACCGCAGGTTGCCGAGTTCAACACGGCGTTCCTCAGCGGCTCGGCGAGCGCGGACCTGTCGCGCTTTGAGCGCGGCAATCCGATCCTGCCCGGCCAGCAGTCCGTCGATCTCTACGTCAACGGCGCGAAGATCAGTCGTGAAACCGTGCTGTTCAAAGCCAATGACGCGGGCGACATCACTCCGTGCTTCACGCGCGCCCTGCTTATGTCGGCGGGCATCAACACCAGGAAGCTGGATTCCGAAGGCCGCAACCTCGACGGCGACTGCCTGGACCTGCGCGCCCTGATTCCCGATGCGCGTGCGACCTCCGACGCCAGCGAGATGGCGCTGGACCTGTCCATTCCGCAGGAGAGCCTCCAGCTCTCCGCGCGTGGCTATGTCGATCCCGCATTGTGGGATCGTGGCGTCACGGCCTTCACCCTCGGCTATACGGTCAACGTAAACAACACCGACACCGATTTCGGCTCCGGCAGCACGGGTGCGTACCTGGGGCTCAACGCAGGCCTGAACCTGGGCGGCTGGCGTATTCGCAATCAGTCCTACGTGAGCTGGCAGCGCGGGCAGGGCGCCGACTTCACCAGCATCAACACCTACGCGCAGCACGACATCGACCGCTGGAAGTCACAGCTGACGATCGGTGACGCGTTCACATCGGGACAGGAGTTCGATTCGTTCGGCTTTCGCGGCGTGAATCTGGCCAGCGACGAGCGGATGACGCCGGACTCGATGAACGGCTACGCGCCCATCGTGCGCGGCACGGCCGATACCAACGCGACGGTGCAGGTGCGCCAGAACGGGTACGTGATCTACCAGATCAACGTCGCTCCCGGGCCGTTCGAAATCGTCGACCTGCCGCCTGCGGGTTACGGCGGCGACCTGGACGTGATCGTCACCGAAGCCGACGGCCGTCAGCGCAGTTTCACCGTGCCTTTCGCCGCGGTGCCGCAGCTGCTGCGACCGGGCGCCTCGCGTTACTCCGCTACCGTCGGTCGGCTGCGCGACGCAACGCTGACGGCCGACGCGCCGATCGTTGCCGAAGCCACCTACCGCCGTGGCCTGAACAATCTCATGACCGCCTACGGTGGTCTGCAGACTACCGACAGCAGCCTGTATCGCAGCGCATTGCTCGGTGCGGCGTTCAACACGCCGGCCGGTGCGATCGCGGTCGATTTCGCCGCCGCACGCGCCGACTTCAGCCTTGGCCGCGGCAGCCAGAGTGGCTACTCGGCACGCGCGACCTACAGCAAGAACATCCCGTCGACGCAGACCAACTTCGCACTGGCGGCGTACCGCTATTCCAGCGTCGGCTATGTCGACCTGTCCCGGGCTGCGCAGTGGAATGATGCGATCCTGATGCTTGGCCGGACCGGCCTGCCCCGCGACGCAGGCGGCGAGCGCAACCGCATCTCGCTGAGCATGAGCCAGAACCTGGGTGGGCTTGGGGCACTGAACGCCACGGCAGTTCGCAACGATTACTGGTCCGGCCGCGATGTCGATACCAGCTATCAAGTGGGTTGGAGCAGATCCTTCGGAAGTCTGAATCTGGGCTTCAACGCGGCACGCACCCGCGTGACGGGCCGCGAGTACGACAACTCCTACTCGTTGATGCTCAACGTCCCGCTGGGCAAGTCCTCCAGTTCGGGCTCGGCGCCGACGCTGAACGTCCGCGGTGCGAGCGATGCGACCGGCAATGCTGTCCAGGCGACCGTGTCGGGCGCGACCGGCGCGCGTAATCAGATCAGCTATGGCGTCACGGGCAACTTCAGCGACACCCATACCGACAGCGTCGGCGCTTACGGTGGATGGCGTGCCGCCTACGGTTCCGTCAATGGCAGCTATACGCGAGGTTCGAATTCGCGCTCCGCCAACCTTTCGGCGCAGGGCGGGCTGGTCGCGCATTCGGGCGGGATCACGCTTCTACCGCAGATCGCAGAATCCATGGCGATCGTCGAAGCCAGGGGCGCGAAGGGAACGCACCTGAATGATGGCGTCGCGAAGATCGATCGTCGCGGGTATGCGGTCGCCACGGGCCTGATGCCGTATCGCCTCAACACCGTATCGCTGGATCCCAAGGGCATCTCGTACGACGTCGAGCTCCTGAGCGCGGCGTCCCAGGTGGTACCACGTGCCGGCGCGATCATACCGGTGAAGTTCGAAACCAAGGCAGGCCACGCGTTCGTATTGCAGGCCCGCCGTGCGGATGGAAGCTATGTCCCCTTCGGCGCGCAGGTGGTGGACGAACACGGCATCGAAATCGGCTTCGTTGGTCAGGAAGGTCGCGCGCTCGTGCGCGTGGCGGACACCACCCGCGGTCGCCTCACTGCGATCTGCAGCGTCGGAAAGTGCGACGTGGATTGGAATGAGTCTTCCGCGACCACCGGGCCGGGGGGCATGTCCATGATTCAAGGCGTCTGCCGCTGATCGCCACGCTGCATCGTCGATGCGACGCACGTCGGATCCGGTGTTCAACAGAGGCAGGGTGACCGCCTCGCTCCCATGTCTCGATGCAATCACCGCAACAGAGTTTCTGCAGAATGAACACAATCCTTCGCAAGATGGCCGGTCGCGCCGCAAAGCGCCGCTCGGCAGGGTGGCTCACGAAGTGCGCGATGCTCGTACTGTTGGCGTTGCCGTTCGGCCAGGCATCGGCCCTGGCCTGCCTGGAGGCCGGAACGAACGCCAACCAGGTGGTGGTGACGCTTCCCGCAAACGTGGCCGTTGCGGCGGACGCGCCGAACGGGACACCCATCTGGGAGTCGGCCACCTACACCATGAACGTCCATTGCTGGCACGATTGGGGCGGCACGGCGGAAGCGGTTTACTTCTATGTGAACCCTGTCAACCAGCCGCTTGCGGCCGGCACGGATGTCGGCATCCGGTTCAACGGCACGATCTACACCAGAGCCAGCGGAAAGATTGCGACCGGTTATACGCTTGGCGCAGGCACGACCACCACGGTGGACTTTCCGATCACCTACACGGTCGTCGTGCAGAAGAGCGGAGCGACGCCTGCATCCGGCACCTCTTCGTTTGGCCCCTCAGGCTTCCGGGTCTTTCAGGTGGACGGCTCAGGCGGCATCAACAGCAACCCGGCAACGAACGTCAATGCCGTGCTCATGGGCAGCATCCGGTTCATCTGCAGCTCTGCCAACCTCACGTTCGGGCCGGGCGACGTGGTCGACTTTGGAACCATGACCGGGCGTACCGTCGGAACTACGCTCAACGAGCGGGCCATCACGATGACCGCGACGCGTACGTGTACGACGCCATACGCCTTGCGGGCATCGATCCGGCCGAACTCCAGCACACCCGCCGGCACGATGTACGACGCATCGACATTCAGGCTCACCAACGGGCTGGGCTTGAGCTTCGTGGACGCGGTGACATCGAACGAAGTTCCCATGAACGTCTATAACGATTTCGGCGACATGGGCACCAGTCTGGCGATCAGTAAAACCTACAGGGCCAGGGTGAAGCAGATGGATCTGGCCTCGAAGCTGGTGGCGGGTACCTTCACGACCGAGTTCGTGGTGGATCTGGAGTACTACTGAGCGTGGCTCCACGATCAGTGAAATGCTTCACGACCTTGCACGAGTGAAAGTGCCACGCATCCGCCAGGCGTGATGTGGGCAGACCCGGACTCCCCGCCTCGGCGGGAGACGACGGAGCCTAAGTGTCGCAATGAGCCTGGCGCGTTGGATCTTCATTCTGTGTCAGGCACGAGCCTGGCGCTCTGTTCAGCGGCTCTGCTCGCATATGTGTTCGATTCCGGGGAAGCCGCGCCTCGCGCGGTCGGCGTTGGCGCGTCGCGGAGTTCCATGAAGAGAACCCTGGCGCTTGCTTTCGTGCTGCTTGCGATCGCGATTCCCTCCGCGGCGATTACTGGAACGCGCTCGTTCTGGGCCGGACCGAATTACGACGTGGCGACGACAGGTCCGTTCAACTTCCTGCTCCCGGGGTTCGATGTCGCCAACGTCGACCCGAATCCCGCCAGGCACACGGCGGGTTACCAGTAGCCCGGTGCGTTTTTCGGCGTTTGCGCGAGCGCTGCGCTTGCAAGGGTGACAAGGGTGTCGGTCGTCGTCGCGGGACGGCATGCTTCCGACGCGGACAACCGAAAACGGCAGGCCCCTCGGCCTGCCGTTTCCAGAACCAGCATCGAATGAAGCGTGTTACGGCGTGACGATGTCGAACCAGAACGGATAGACGTCGAGCAGGCTGAAGAACTCCTTCACCTTGCCCTTGTCGCCTTCCACCTTGATGTCGCCCTTGGCGATCGCGGCATCCAGCGTGGTCGTGCCCAGCTGGATGTCGTCGAGCACCGACTTGTTCATCGTCAACGAGGCATCCGGATTCACCGCCGGGCGTTCGTAGTCGGTCAGCGCGCCGTTGCGAACCGTCAGCGTGTATTTCTTGCCGGTATCGGTCACGTTGAAGCCCAGGCGCATGTTCTTGCCCGCGGCCTTCGGACCGTTCAGGCGAACGCCCCAGTAATCGAACAGCTCATCGACCGGCATCGCGCGAACGGTGTCGGGACCGGTGAGGTTCAGGCCCGGCATCTTCGGCGTGCCGACGCGGAGTTCTTCAGCACCGGTGAGGTAGATCGCGCGCCACGGACCGGCTTCGGACTGGTAGCCCAGCTGTTCGTACGTATCGGCCAGCAGGTTCTTCGCGTCGGTGTTGGACGGATCGGCGAACACGACCTGCTTCACCGCCTCGGCGACCCAGCGGTACTGGCCCTTGTCGAAGTCGGCGCGCGCCCTGGTCAGGATCGCGTCCGCGCCGCCCATGTACTCGACGTACTTCTTCGCTGCGTCTTCGGGCGGCAGCTGGTCCAGCGTGGTCGGGTTGCCGTCGAAGAAGCCCATGTAGCGCTGGTACACCGCGCGCGAGTTGTGCTTCACCGTGCCGTAGTAGCCACGGTTGTACCAGTGGTTCGCGAGCGACGGCGGCAACTGGATCTCGTCGGCGATCTCGGTGCCGGTGTAACCCTCGTTCATCAGGCGGACCGACTGATCGTGCACGTATTTGTACAGATCGCGCTGGTCGGCCAGGAACGTCATGATCCGCTGATTGCCCCACATCGGCCAATGGTGGCTGGCGAATTCGGTTTCGATCTGCGGGCCGTACGTGTTGATCGTCTGGTCCAGGTACTTCGACCACACCAGGCCGTTGCGCACCTGCGCGCCACGCAGCGTCAGCAGGTTGTGCAGCGTGTGCGTGGCGTTCTCGGCCATCCACATCGTCTTGAACTGCGGCAGCCACGTATTCATTTCCGCCGGCGCTTCGGTGCCCGGCGTCGCCTGGAACACGAGCTGCACGCCGTCGATGGTGCGCGTTTCGCCGGTGGCCTTGATCGTGTCGGTCGGCAGCATCAGGCCGACCGTGCCGTTGGGAATCGTCTGGCCGAGGCCACCATTGACGCCGCCAGTGGGATTGCGCGGCAGCATCGGGCCATACATGTAGATGCCGCGACGACCCATCGCATTGCCGGCGAGCACGTTTTCGGAAATGGCTTCTTCGGCGAAATGCTCCGGCGCCAGGATCTTGACCTTGCCGGCCTTCACGTCGGCTTCGTCGACGATGCCGCGCGCGCCGCCGTAATGGTCGCCGTGCGAGTGGCTGTAGATGATCGCCACGATCGGACGCTTGCCCAGCTTTTCCGTGACCAGGTCGTAGGCGGCCTTCGCTGTTTCCGTGGTGCTCAGCGGATCGCCGACGATCCAGCCCGTGTCGCCCTGGATGAAGGTGATGTTCGACAGGTCGAAGCCACGCACCTGGTAGATGCGGTCGGTGACCTTGAACAGGCCGTAGTTCATGTTGAGCTGGGCATTGCGCCAAAGGCTCGGGTTGACGGTATCGGGCGCCGGCTTGTCGTCGCCGATGAACGTCTTGAACGCTTCCATGTCCCAAACGACGCGGCCGTTGGCGTCCTTGATCGTCAGTGTGTCGGGACGTGCGATGAGGCCGCGCTTGGCGTCTTCGAAATCCTGCTTGTCGTTGAAGTCGAGCTGCTTGGCCATGGCGGCGTTGGCGCGCCTGGTAGCCTCGGTCGCTGGTTTTCCGGGCGGGGGAGCGGACTGGGCATTGGCCACCAGCGGCAACAGGGCCGCCAGGCAGCAGCTGTAAAGGACGGAAAGCTTCACGGCGAATCTCCTCGGGTAGATGGTGCCCGCGATGATGAATCAGCGTCCCGGCGTCGGCTCCGCGAATAGTTCGCCGTTGGGCACCGACGGTTGCGAGGCTTCGTCAGGTTTTGTCAAAGCCACGTGAATCCGGGGCGCCGCCCGTCGCTCCGCGCAGAGTCAGCGGGCACGCCGTAAGCTGTGCGTTCACGCTCTTTTCGCGGGCCTGTTCATCGACGGGCCGCGCTTCGAACCCGAGTCCTCTTCCGCATGCCGATCCGCCCTGTTGCCCTGCTTTTCCTCTGCGTCGCCATTACCGCCTGCCATCGTCCGGAACCCGAGACGACGCAGGGCATGGTGATCGAGGAAGTGGCCGCGCCGCAGGACGGCGGCGCCATCAGCACAGCGCCGGTGAAGGTCGTCCCCGCCAAGCCGGAAGGCACGCGCCAGGCGCGCACCTCGGTTCGCGAGATCCCGCGCCCGGAGCCCATTCCCGAACCCAGCAAGCCCTGGGCGGCGCCGCTGGAACTGACCTCGGGCGTGGCGTCGATCAGCTGCGAACTCGATTACGCCCAGCTCGGCGACGGGGACGTGCTGACGAAGTTCGACCGCGACGGCATCAAGGAAGCGCTGACGCCCTGCGAAACCGGCGGCGTCGCGCGGCTGCGCTACAAGGGCAAGGTCAACGCCGAATTCGGCACGCTGGTCGAACGCGTCACCGAAGTCGCCGATTCGATGGACATCCGCAAGCGCGTGCTCGA
>Ga0209256_1001109_pt1 | contig 30788 bp, 47 predicted proteins | sample AraplaCol_mCL_r2_2_FD_184270 | JGI IMG/M metagenome (GOLD analysis project Ga0209256, IMG submission 184270) | Arabidopsis root microbial communities from North Carolina, USA - plate scrape MF_Col_mCL_r2 (SPAdes) (version 3) | ecosystem: Host-associated > Plants > Roots > Endosphere | place...
GAGAAGGTGTATCGCAGGCCCGCCCGGCAGTCCTTGACAGAGATCAAGGGGGCAGCCAGTGAGATTTAATCCACGGAGCGGCCGACCGCGCTGCTTCGAAGCAATCGTCTAACTATGAGCGCGAGAGTGTTTTTCTCGATCAGCGGCAAGGGGATTCAATGCTCAGAGCATTCTCGTTACACGGTAGGCTTGGTCGTCTTCGCTATTTCCTGTCCAACATGGCAGTCATCGCTTTCGCCGCGGCCGCGATATTCGCGCTCACTCGCCTACTGACGCCGGTCGGAACTCGGCAGACGATTCCTATGGTTGAGGCGTTGGTCGCCCTGACCTATGTGCTGGCTATCATCGCCAGCCTTTGCTTGATGGTGACGCGTCTGCATGACTTCGATCAGAGCGGCTGGTGGAGCCCTTCAGTCTTCTTGCTTCATTTGGTCTATAGCTATTACGAGGCAGTTGGCTCCCTGATCGGGGCAATTCTCACCGGCATTTTTCTGCTGGCGCTCCATCTTGCAATCATCCTCGCTCCTGGCTCGAAAACTGCCAACCGGTTTGGCAAAGTGCCCGGCTCCGCCGGAGCGCCCGTTTAGGTTTGCTCGGCCGATAATGGCCGCCGCGAGCAACCCCGGCATTGCGGAGATCAAGCGGCCGCATTGCTACCAAGTTCCGACGATTTCCGCCGTGATCCCGTGATATTGGGCCCGGCGGGGGATGTCGCGCAGGCATGACGGATAGCTAAGAACTAACATCTCGCTGTCGGATTCAGGCCCGCCTGCCCGTCTTCCAGACGGACAGATCACGGAGGACACAAATGACGATCACCATTACCGCCTTCGAACGCTCGCCCGATCGCGGCAAGGGCCTTGCGCGCGATATGCGCGTGCGCTGGGCGCTGGAGGAAGCAGGCCAGCCCTATGATGTCCGCCTCGTCTCCTTCAAGACGATGAAAGAGCATGCCCATCTTGCGCTTCAGCCCTTCGGGCAGATCCCGACCTATGAGGAAGGCGATCTCGCGCTCTTCGAATCCGGCGCGATCATCCTGCATATCGCCCTCAATCATGGCGGCCTGCTGCCCGATGATGCCAACGCCCGGGCGCGCGCGATCACCTGGATCTTTGCCGCCATCTCCACGATGGAACCCGTCATCGTCGACCGCGAGACCGCCAGATTTGAAGAGGGCAAGGAGAGCTGGTACCCGGAGCGGCAGGCCCATGTCGAAAGACGCATCCGCAAGCGGCTCGGCGAACTCTCCGCCCGGCTCGGCGATGCCGACTGGCTGGACGGAGATTTCAGCGCCGGCGACCTGCAGATGATCTCGGTGCTGCTGCGGCTGGAGGGATCGTCCCTGCTCGGGGAATATCCCAACCTCTGCGCCTATATCGCACGCGGACAGGCGCGGCCCCCATTCAAGCGCGCCTTCGAGGCACAGAAGGCGGTGTTCCTTGCCGTATCGGCCGGCGGGCGGTAAGTCCGGTTGGGGATGGGTGGCGGAAGCCTCGGCGCCGCGAACATCGCAGCTTGTTCGACGTCCGCATGCTTACACAGGTCTTCTTTGAAGGGCCCGCGCCCGAAGCTCGCGCAGCAAGGCGGTGAACGCGGCCGACGGATGCCGTCTGTCGGCATAGTAGAGATGATAGCCCGAGAAGGGCTGGCACCAATCCTCAAGGACATGGACAAGCTTGCCTTCGGATATTGCAGGAAGCGCCACGTCATCCCACACCATGGCCAGGCCGTGTCCTTCGATCGCCGCCTGCATTGCAAGGGACTCGTCCGTGAAGATAAAAGGCCCGTCGACCCGGACGTTCAGTTCGTGACCGTCCTTCTCGAATTCCCAGGCATAAAGCCCGCCGGTGGTTGGAAGGCGCACGTTCATGCACCGGTGCCGCGTCAAATCGTGAGGCGTCTGCGGAAACCCGCACCGGGCGAGGTATGTTGGAGACGCGACGACGACGAGGCGTAGATCCGGCCCGATCCGAACAGCGATCATGTCCTTCTCGACATGTTCGCCAAGGCGGATGCCGGCATCGAAGCGCCCGGAGACGATGTCGGTGAAGGATGCGTCGATGGCGACTTCGACTTTGACTTCCGGATAGTCTTGGACGAGGCGCGAGATCGCAGGCCACAGTATCGTCTCGGCCGCGTGGCGCTCAGCGGTCAGCCGGATGCTGCCCGATGGCTTGTCCTTCAGCTCGCTCAACATCGCCAGTCGCGCCTCGACGTCGGAAAGCGCCGGCTTCAGGGTCTCGATCAGCTGCTCCCCTGCTTCGGTTGTTGCCACTGAACGTGTCGTGCGCGTCAGCAGCCGCATGCCCAGACGTTCCTCCAACCTGCGGATCGTCTGACTGAGCGAGGACTGGGATTGCCCCAGGCGGGCTGCGGCCTTCGTAAAACTCTGTTCCTCGGCGACGGCCAGGAACACGTTCAGATCACCCAAATCGTTTCGCCGCATTTATTATCTCATCTTATAAGCCCAAGCACAATTAAGCATCTAATGCATCATTCGTCACCAGAGTATGTTTGTTTTCAGGCCGCCCGCCGCACATGCGGGCCGAACTCGAACCCTGTGAACAGGCTGAAAATCAATGAAAACGCGCATGCTTGGAGAATTGGCCGTTTCAGAAATCGGCTATGGAACGATGAGTTTCACCTCGATCTACGGGCAGTCTCCCGATAAGGCGGAATCCATCCGCATCATCCGTGGCGCTCATGATCTCGGCATTACCCTTTTCGACACCGCCGAGGCCTATGGCCCGTGGACGAACGAGGAGCTTGTCGGTGAAGCGCTCGCTCCGATCAGGGACGAGGTGATCATCGCATCCAAGTTCGGCTTCGATCTCGAAGGCCGGTTTGGCGCGACCGGGCCGGGCACGAACAGCAGGCCGGAGCGAATTCGCTCGGTGGTCGATGCCATGCTCACCCGGCTCAGGACCGATCGTATCGACCTGCTCTATCAGCACCGTGTCGATCCCAATGTCCCTATCGAAGACGTTGCCGGCACCGTGAAGGACCTCGTGGCCGCCGGGAAGGTTGGTCACTTCGGTCTGTCCGAAGCGAGCGCGGCAACCATCCGTCGCGCTCACGAAGTCCAGCCCGTGGCGGCTCTCCAAAGCGAATATTCCCTCTGGACGCGTGATCCGGAAGCCGAAGTTCTGGCAGTTTGCGAGGAGCTCGGCATTGGTTTCGTGCCGTGGTCTCCCCTTGGACAAGGATTTCTGACAGGAACGATCAGCGCCGCCACGGCAATTGGGGAGAACGACTTCCGCTCTTATCAGCCACGATACACCGAGGAGGCCCGCCTCGCCAATCAGGCTCTGATCGATCTCTTGCACCGTGTGGCTGTTGCCAGGGGTTGCACGCCTGCCCAGATCGCACTCGCGTGGCTGCTTTACCGCAAGCCTTTCATCGTGCCGATCCCCGGCACCAGGAAGCTGGAGCGCATCCGGGAAAATATCGGCGCTGCCGATGTCGTCTTTTCCTCCGATGACATCAGGGACATCGATGACGCGCTGGCCCGGATCGAAATCCACGGGGCGCGGCTCAATGAAGAGCATCTCAAGCTGACAAACGGCTGATCCTCATTCGCGAAGGGAGCGAATCCTCATGTCCGCGCCTGCTCCCACAATAGCCAACCGCGACGTGAAACCTTCTCAGATCAAGACGCAAGGAGCGCTCCATGCCTGACAATAATGAAAGTAACCTCGCCGCTACCGGCTCAGTGGTCATGAGCCGCCGCAATGTTCTGCTATCTGGAGCAATGCTCGGTGGCGTCGCATTGATGTGCGGTCTTGGGGCGCAACCCGCGGCGGCAAATGCCACGATATCGGGAGCCTCCGCCGTGTCTGGTCCACGAAAGTTGGGAAGTCTCAACGTATCTCCCGTCGGCCTAGGTTGCCAGTGGCTCCCCGGGCCGAAGGAGGGCGTCGTCACCGACTTCTACACCAGTACGCTCGAGCGTGGTGAAGCGATCCGCCTCATTCGAAGCGCGGTGGACAGCGGCGTGACCCTGATCGACACGGCCGAGATGTACGGACCTTTCGTCTCCGAGGACATCGTTGGAGAGGCGCTGCAGAGTGTCCGAAATCAGGTCTATATCGAGACCAAGTTCGGCGGCGACATCGACCCTGACACCGGCAAGATGGGGGACCGTGGCATGAACAGCAGACCGGAGCATGTTCGTCGCGCGGTCGAGGGTTCGCTCAAGCGTCTGAGGACGGATCACATCGACTTGCTCTATCAGCATCGGGTCGACCCCACTGTCCCCATCGAAGACGTGGCTGGCGTCGTCAGGGATATGATGGCCGAGGGCAAGGTGCTCAACTGGGGTCTCTCGGAACCCGGTATCCAGACCATCCGCCGCGCCCACGCGGAACTCCCCCTCGCCGCCATCCAGAACGAGTATTCGATGATCTGGCGCGGCCCGGAGGCAGAAGTCCTGCCCCTTTGCGAGGAGCTCGGGATCGGCTTCGTCTGCTGGAGTCCCCTCGGTATGGGCTTTCTCTCCGGGAAGATGAACGCCGACACCCGTTTTGGCGCTGGCGCGACGTTCGATCTTCAGGCCGGCGGCGGTGCGTTTGATTTCCGCGCGCTCGTACCGCGTTACTCCCCGGAAAACCTGAAGGCCAACTTGGCGCTCTACGCCGTGGTCTTGAAATGGGCGCAGCGCAAGGAAGCGGCCCCTTCGCAAATCGCGCTCGGCTGGCTGCTGGCGCAGAAGCCATGGATCGTTCCTATTCCCGGCACCACGAAGATCGCGCACATGCAGCAGAACATCGGCGCGGCTTCGGTGAACTTCACCCCGGACGAACTCAAGGAGCTCAACGGCGATATCGCGGCCGTCAAGATCGCAGGAGCACGTCTTCCGGCCGAAGAGGAGCATGTGGTCGGCGCCGACACCCCTCGGAGGAAATAAACGAGCCTGAAGAAGGCTACGCACGGCGCCACCGCTTACACAGTGACACAACTCAACTAAGCGGCTCCTGCTTCCGGAAGCGGAGCCGAATAAGACGAGATGGTCATTGGCAGCTGAGGCTGCAGGAGGCGGCCGCCCTGCGTCAGAATCTATGGTGCGTCATAGTAGTGGACCTCCAGCAGCAGACATCCCGTCTCCGATCTGAATGGTCCGTGAAAGACACCGGGCGGACGGCAGGCATAGGTATGGATGGAGAAGGTCGTCGCCAGTTCTGTTCCATCGCCGACGATCAGGTCGCCCTCGAGCAGATAGACCTCCTCCCAGTAATCGTGGACAAACGGCCGCTCGGTCCGTGCACCCGGGCTGAAGCGGAGCAAGCGGGTGCGGCTGCCCCTGCCTGCGGTCTCGTCCAGGCGTCCCGCCAGTATCTTCTGTTCGATGCCGGGCGGATAGCCGGAAGGACCATGCCAGCCGGTATCCATGTCGACGCGGTGGAACTCCTTGTGCTCCCGGAAGGCCGAAATCGGAGAGCTCATGCCGCCACCGCGGCATCGGCCGGACGCTCGCCCTCGAGCGAATAGGAATCCAGCATCTGGTCGACGAGCCTCGTGCCGGCATGCCAGTCGAAGGTGCGGAAGCTGTGGTTGGTGGTGACGAAATTCGCCCCGGCATAGAACATTTCGTATTGTGTATGGCGCGAGGCGAATTCCGAGCCGATCGCATCCCAGGCCAGCTTGAACAGCTTCACCCGTCCTTCGGCGCTCGTTGCCGGTGATTGCTGCGTCCTCTCGATCAGTTCCTTCAGCTGCGGGTCGGCGAAATCGGCGACGCTCGAAGGCAGCATGATCAATCCGCCGCCCGCCAGTTCGCGCAGGGTCGAGATCACGGCGGGATAAAGTTTCTGGGTCAGCACCTGCGCCGAATAGAGCATGTGCGCATCCGGGACGAAATAGCGGCCGCGCATCTGCCCCTTGACCTCCATGGCGTGGACAAAGGCGTCGACCATCGCATTCTGGGCTGCCAGCGAGCCGAGGATCTCACGCACCTGCGGGAAATTGACGATGCCATTGGTTTCGGCAATGCGATGCGCCAGCCCCGACAGGAAGCGCATCTTCACCATCAGGCGGATCTGCGCCTGATAGTTCTGCAGGACATGCGCCGGCGTGCCATGAAACTGCCGCTGGCACATCTTGATATCCTGGTTGATGAATACCCTGTCCCAGGGCACCTTGACGTCATCGAAATAGAGGACCGCATCGTTCTCGTCGAAGCGACTGGCGAGCGGATTGTCGAACACGCTCACCGCATGTTCCTCGTAGGATTTGCGGGACATGATTGTCATGCCGCGCGCATTCATCGGGACGGCGAAGGAGACGGCATAGAGCTCGTCGCCTTCCGACAGCGGCTGGATGCAGGTCACGAGGACTTCGTTGGCCATGATCGCACCCGTCGCCAGCATCTTTGCGCCGCGGATCGTCAGGCCCTCCGCATCCTGATCGACGACACCGGCAGTCAGCGTGCGGTCCTGCTGCTGGCTTGCCGTCTTCGACCGGTCCGCCTGCGGATTGATGATCACCTAAGTCAGGTAGAGGTCGCTGTCGCGGGCATGGCGATAGTAGTCGGCCAGCGCATCGGCGCGCTTCGGATCATGATCCCGGAACACATCGATCCCCATCATCATGCCGGACAGGCAGGAGGCGACATGATCGGGAGCGCGGCCAAGGAAACCGCAATGCAGTGTGGCCCATGTCTCCAGCGCCTTGCGTCGCTCCACGAGTTCCGTGTAGGTCGCCGGCATCTGCCAGATCCGGCTTGCGCGATCCCCGCTCTCCGTTTCGCAGGTCATGAGCGACCGGTTCCGCTCCTCGCTCTGGAAGTCATAGAGCCGCGCCACGGACCGTACCGTTTCGCGAAAGGCCGGATGCGCGGTGACATCGCCCGCAACAGCGCCGTTGATGAACACCTGCCTGCCGTCGCGCAGGGCTTCGATATGCTGTGCACCTGTCTTCAACATCACTACCCCCTTCAATAGTGCGAGGCCAACGGCCACGATTGATCGGCGAATCTTTCATTTTCCAGGGCGGCGTAACGGCCCTTGGAAAAGACCAGCGGATGGCGGTCACGGAACGTGCGGAACGAGATGACTTTGCCTATGAAAAGAAGATGGTCGCCGCCCTGATGGACGGCCCAACACGCGCAGTGAAACACCGCCGCAGCACCCGGCAATGTGGGACCGTGCCCTGCCCGCATCTCGCAGGTGATCCCTTCCCATTTGTCGGTCAGCGACCGCGAGAAGCGGCCCGAAAGATCTGCCTGGTTTTCCGAGAGAACGTTGATCGTGTAAGCCGTTGCCTGCTGCCAAAGCGGCAGGCTGGCCGCACGGCGATCGATGCTGAACAGGACCAGCGGCGGGTCGAGCGAAAGCGAGTTGAACGAGCTGATCGTCACACCGAGCCTCTCCGTGCCGACGACACTGGTGACCACGCACACACCGGTCGGAAACTGCCCCAACGCCTGCCTGAATGCATTCACGTCGAAAACTGGTTCCATGTCCGGCCCCCCGGTGCTGATCTGAATTATCCGATTGCCATTCCTGCTTTCCTGTCAGCCTTAAGTTTGCGTCCGTGCAGCGGCTATTCCGTAGCCCGAGAGACGGCAGCCCGGCCGCCGAAAGCCGGTGCCCGCAATGCCGTCAGCGTCCTCGCCAGATGCTCGCCGACCGCCGCCACCGCCCGTGCCGGCTCGCCAGCCCGGATCGCATCGACAATTGCGCGATGTTCGGCCAGGACCTCGTCGATCCGGCTGCCGACGGAGATGGCATGCACGCCCATCCTGACCTGCCGATCCCGCAGGCTCTCGTAGAATGTTGCGAGAACCGCGTTGCCTGCTGCCCGCACGATTGTCCTGTGGAATTCCCGATCGCTTTCGATGAAGGCGACGGGATCGTTGCGAACCTGTTCCTGCCGCTCGATCATCCTGTCCAATTCACCGGCGACGCTGCTGCCGAAACTGCTCGCCTGCTGCGCGCACCATTCTTCGACGAGGCGCCGTGCCTGCATGATATCGTCGATCTCGGCCTCGGTGATCGGCGCGATGTAGGCCCCCTTCTTCGGCATGATCTTGAGCAAGCCGTCGGCTTCCAGCCGCAGGAACGCCTCCCGCACGGGAGTTCGGGAAACTCCGGTCTCCCGGCAGACCTGCGACTCCGTCAGGAAAGTCGTCTCATGGCGGGGCAAGGTCAGCACGTGCTGCTTCAACCAGGCATAGACCATGTCCTGGGCGGCATCCGGCTGCGAAGAGAATGAAAGCGACATGGATCTGCTCCACGAGCTGATAAACAACTTGTATACAACATGCGCATCAGAATTCAAGCAGTTTCTAATGAACGCTGCCGCAGGCGCGACAGTCGACGTCCTGTGCGTTTGCTTTTTGCTTCGATCGAGATCGAGCGGACAACTGCAAATTATGAATGTCGCCGCCGCATGTTCGGCGTATGATCCTCCCTGGCAATCTGGGGGGATTTCCAATGCGTCATCGCACGAGAATCCGCATGGCGACCAGCACTGTGGCTGCCCTGCTGTTCACATATTTGCTGCTTGCCTATTTCGTCATTCCCGAAATCTGGATTTTTCACGATGCCGACCGCGTTGCCAAAGTTGGCAACATGGTCACGACCACCGAGCAGGGTATTCCCGGCGACCCCATCAATGTCGGTCTTGTCGGTTCGAAGGAAGAGGTCATCCGGGCGTTCGCGGCGGCCGGATGGGATCCTGCCGACAAGATTACCCTGCGCACATCGATCGATATCGGACTGAGCGTGGTGCTTGATCGGCCTGATCTCGATGCGCCGGTCAGCCCCCTGCTTTTTGAGGGCAGAAAACAGGATCTGGCTTTCGAAAAGCCCGTCGGCAAAAGCGCCGACGAACGCAACCATGTTCGTTTCTGGCTGACCGAACAAACCGGCCCGAATGGCCGCCCACACTGGCTGGGCTCGGCAAGTTTTGATCGGGGCGTCGGCTTCAGCCACGATACCGGTCAAATCACGCATCATATCGGCCCTGATGTCGATGCAGAGCGGGACCTTGTGATCAGCGACCTTCTCAAGGCCGGGCAACTTTTGTCGAGCTATGAGATCAATGGCATCGGACCGACCAAAGACGGTCGCAACGGCGGCGGCGATCCCTATTTCACCGACGGAAAGGCTCTCGTCGGCGTGCTTCGAAACCAGTAACGGGTCGCAGAAGCCGGATGCAGCATGATGTCCCCGGGAGCAGCGAGGGGGCGAAACAATATTTTCACTGGTTCAGTCAAAGCGCGTGTGTCAGTGTTTTGCAACCGATACGGCGCGTCTGACGGTGAAGGTGGCACATGTCGACAATACAGGTCCCGGGACTGCTGTCGTTCACCATAGCGATCCTCGTGTTCTTCGCCGGCGCGAACCTCAATCGGCTCATCCCCGTCCTCACCCGCTGGAGCATCCCGGAGGCAGTCACGGGCGGGCTGCTGGCAGCGCTCGTGACGCTCGTCGCCACAGCCATTCAAGGAGCTTGAGGTAGGGCTGCAACCACTGGCGGTTGACCCTGTGCGTGAAACGCCCTTCTCAGATTTGGCTTGTCATCGGGATCTGGCTCGGCATCATCGACATAGATAAAAGCCCAAAGCGCACCGCAGATGAGTATTAGGTATGTTGCGAGCACGCCTCCGTCGATGAAGACCCACAACCCCTCAGGCTTAAGGCAGTCATAGCAAAGGCCGATAAGAGCGTATGTCAGCCCGCCTGCGATTGCGAGTGGAAAGACCGCAAACGCCCGATAACGCCCGCGCGGCTCCATCTTTGCCCAAAGGAGTGTCAGTGACGGTGCCACCAGACAGGGCAAAATCGCATCCAATAAACGCTGTAACTTAAAAATGGGAAGGGGGTGCCCAACTACCCCACTGTAAATCACCGTCACTATTTGAAACAGGACGCCGAAGCCTATCGACGCCAAAATTTGAAAACTGGCGACCGGAAGAAAGTCGGCCTCACCTCGCCCAATATTCGCGACACATTTCCGTCGCCTCGCGAACAATACCAAGCCTATTAAAAAGGGAAAGACGATCTGTAATGACACTTGGCTCATTTCCATCACCAAGTTCGCCAAAACCGCCGTTTTTTCGGTTCCGGCCTGGTAGTTGGGAAATGCAAAGGTTCCCAGCACCGGCAAATAGCAATCAGCGTCTCCGCACCAGTAATGTCCGAGGAAGGGAGCAAAAGCGCAGTAAGCAACCGCCGCTACAAAATAGGTTGCGATGATCACAACGACGCCAGATAGCCTAATCACCGACAAATTATAGCCGTCAAGTCTAGATTGAATACCGGCCCTTCGCAAAACGCTCTGCAGAGCGCCCAACAACCCGTCGATTGCAGCGGTTTCTGTTGCTGCCTCGAGGATCAAAAACTCGATCTTCTTTCGATCGTCTTCGTTGGTATATTCCCGCGGTAGCGCTGGATGGCCCGGAAATTGCTTTTGAAGGTCAGTGAACGAGTATTTCTGGATTGTCTCGGATGCCGCCACATTCACAAGACGGTCGCAAGTGCTGTCAAAGCCAATGGCAGTTTGAGCAAACTCTCTAAGGATCTTCATTGCTGCAGCGATGTGCGGAAAAAACACTATCGTCACAATCAGGGCAGCCAATAGCAAGGCAAGGGGCGTCGGTAGCCTTTCAACGAACGATGTGAAGGTCTGTATTCCCTGAATTTTGGAGAACGTCTCCAAAATTCTAACCAACTCAGCAGACATACTCGAACCAACCTTTTCGGAAATACAGAGGCTCCCGAAGCCAATCCAAAGTATCACTGCAAAGGCGAAGCCATACAACCTAGAATATGCCTGCAAGTTGGTGGAGTTTGTGAAATCTTGAAGCTCAAAAAAGGAGCTGACGCTGCTTACGCTGTTAGCTTTAACTCTAGTGCGGAATGATTTTCGGAGCTGGACGTAGATCATCCAACAGAAGGGGGCCGAGATCAGCAGCCCCCAAAAAAGCCTTCCGAGCGCATCGCTCAGGGCGGAGGAGTTAATTGCATACGCCATTGACGCAACCGTACGCCAGCGCAACGACGTCCGAACTCATCAACGCTACACTCAGAATAGCAACTTGAGTTAGAAGCGAAAGCATATGCCGATACATGGCACCCTCCCTTGTAGTCTTGTCGATTGTATAATGATCTATATGCAACGTCTATGATACAGTGTACTTAATACGCCTCACCCGTATGGGGGTGCCCGCAACGGAAACGCCGCGGGCGGCGCCGCATCATTACAGCGAGCTTCTTCCTCGTGAGGGCCCGTATCGAGTGCTAAGGTTCCAACGAACACGATCAGCGCAAGCAGCGTCAAACCGGCTGTCGAGACGACAAATACACGATAGTGTGCTCGAAGCAGCGAGACGACGAAACAATATTTTCACTGGTTCGGTCAAAGCGCGTGTGTCAGTGTTTTGCAACCGATACGGCGCATCTGACGGTGAAGGTGGCACATGTCGACAATACAGGTCCCGGGACTGCTCTCCTTCACCATAGCGATCCTCGTGTTCTTTGCCGGCGCGAACCTCAATCGGCTCATCCCCGTCCTCACCCGCTGGAGCATCCCGGAAGCCGTCACGGGCGGGCTGCTGGCAGCGCTCGTGACGCTCGTCGCCTACGAGTTCTTCGATATCGAGATCAGCTTCGAGCTTGCCGCACGCGACATGCTGCTGCTTTACTTTTTCACCGGCGTTGGCCTGAACGCGCGGGTCTCCGATCTCTTTGCCGGGGGCAAACCGTTTCTCATCCTGCTGGCCCTCACGCTTGCGTTTCTTGTCATCCAGAACCTCCTTTCCATGGGGGCGAGCGAAGTGCTCGGTCTTCCGCAAGGCATGGCAATCCTTCTCGGTTCGATTTCACTGATCGGAGGGCACGGCACGGCGATTGCCTGGGCACCTATGGTGTCGAGCCGTTTCGGCCTCACCAATGCTCTCGAAATCGGCATTGCCAGCGCAACGCTCGGCCTGGTCGTCGCCAGTCTGATCGGGGGACCAATCGCGCAGTATCTGATCGCCCGGAATGGCCTGAGTGGCCCCAAAGACCAGGAGCTGACGATCGGCGTGTCGCGGGATGCCGTTGCCGGCCAGGAAGACGATGTCAGCTACATCAGCCTGTTGCGCACATTGCTGGTGACAAATATTGCCATCATCATCGGCTACGCCCTGCACGAGCTTATCCTTGAAGCCGGGATCAATCTTCCGCTGTTCGTCGTCTGTCTGCTGGTCGCCATCGTGATGACGAACAGCATTCCGATCCTGGCTCCGAATTTGCCCTGGCCAGCACACACCCGCGGTCTGGCGCTCATATCCGATCTCTCTCTGAACGTATTCCTGGCGATGTCTCTGATGAGCATGCAGTTGTGGGCCTTGAGCGGGCTCGGCCTTTCGCTCGCGATCGTGCTGGCGGTGCAGACGCTTGCGGCCATTATCTACATCATCTTCATCGTGTTCCCGGCCATGGGGCGCAACTACAATGCGGCAGTCATTTCCGCCGGCTTTTGCGGGATTTCGCTCGGAGCCACCCCCACGGCAATAGCCAACATGACGGCGGTCACCAAGATCCACGGAGCAGCGACCATCGCCTTCATCATCCTGCCGCTCGTCTCCGCCTTCTTCATCGATCTTGCAAACGCAGCCGTGCTTGGGTTCCTTGTCCGGTGATTGGTCCTGCTCTCTCTGTGTCGTGATGCGAGGAGATCGCAATGGCCGCGCCATCGCCTGGATCTTCGCCGCCGTCCCCACGATGGAGCCCGTCATCGTCGACCGCGAAACCGCCCGATATCAGGAGGGCAAGGAGAGCTAGTACGAAGAGCGCCTAGCCTACGTCAACGACCACATCCGCAAGCGCCTCGGCGCTGCCGAATGGCTCGACGGAAAATTCAGCGCCGGCGACCTGCAGATGACCTCGGTGCTCCTGATGCTGGAGGAACATCCCAACCTCTGCACCTATATCGCGCGCGGCCAGGCACTCCCCATATACCAGCGCGCCTTCGAGGCGCAGAAAGCGATGTTTCTCGCGGCATCGGCTGGCGGGCAATACTTCTGATAGGGCCGGTGGGCGGCGAAAGCTCGTCTTGCGCCAGCTAAACGTCGTTCGAGTCTTAAGCTACATCCATCAAGCGTTGTCCTACCCTCCTTCGCCCAGATCAATTGTAATAGAGATTGCCGATTGTATTGGAGCAGAGCGGGCATACAGGAGCGCTCTTAAATTCGGGTCTGTCGCATCCTCGAACAAGCGGCCTTGCCTGCAACGCAGCACTTCGTCGGCAACAAACCGCTCTATTCTCCAACCTCGCCTGGAGCCTGCGTCACCAGGATCAATAGGCGAACTTAAAAGCAGATTGTCGGCTGATGGCGCGCGCCCCTCGGGTAAGGTCGATACAACATTGTGGACGGCGTCGGATGGAAGAACGCGGAAGCCGGTAGCATTTATTGCTGCTGGTACAGTCCCCGCCAAAGCCGGATACGCCGCCGAGTATGGCAGTGTCGTAGGATTATAGAATCCATAATAGACTGGGATACCACGCTCATCAAAATAGGCATTAATTGCCTCAATCTGGTGATCTCCAGCTCGCATTGCACCATAAAGGCAATCCCCATCAAAAGTGAATTGCCGTTGATTGCTCAGTGGTATCAGCGGGTCTGTACGGTCTGCGATCCGACCAATCCCAATTTCGAAGTCAGCTCGCTCCAGTTCCGGGACGGCTATTTCCCGTGAGTAAAGGCGCTTAGTCTGAAGTAATGCCACCTTGCGTTTTAGAAGCTGTCCGGACCTTCAGAGAATGATAAATAAAGCGATGTCAGCGATCTCCCATCGGCGCCACATCCATCGTCCACCAAGCCAATGTGACTCTATAGCGACACCAATGCGTTCCCTGGCAAAAAAGGCGGGAGGGGCCGCGGTCAATTCCATAATGAGCATATGATCGAGGGATTCTTCGTGCATGGACGGATGCACATCCATGGCTCTCGATACTTTTTCATTGGCGGAGGAGAAAACGCCACGGATGCACATCCATGGCTCTCGATACTTTTTCATTGGCGGAGGAGAAAACGCCACGGATGTAGTCAATCACTACATCCGGAATCTCGTTAAATTCCCAAGTCATTGGTATCCCCCGTACCGATACATCTGACGAGGTGAGGCTGGAGAACCTCATCCCTTCCGGACCATCCCATGAGCACAGCGAGTACAACGCAGCACCTGGAGCACAAACAGTACAGCGAGCACTATAATCGGTCTCGCAAGCTTTTGAAATCATTAACTAAATTGGAGTTCAACGTTCCATATTCTGCATCTCAGTACAATGAAACGCAAAAGATCACAAAAACTTGCCCATATGAAATGATGGATTTGGAAACTCACTGCACGCGAGTAAATATCTAAACCATTGATTTAATTAGATTTTAGATTTACATTGATAAGCAAGGTCGTTGAGGCAAGGAGGTCCAAACTTCTTGCGGGCCGAAAAGCAGGCCGGGTCCAAACCGGCCCATCCCACACTTTTAGGAGAATGAGATGGCAAAAGACGGATCGACTATCGCAAAAAAGCAGCTTCTGCAGCGTGAGCAGCTATGGCCGGGTGCCGAGCCTTGGCTGTGGCATCGTAAAGCCAATAAAGGCTTCGCGACGATCCCCAAGACTATGCCGCTCATTCTTCAGATCATGGACGATTTGAGCAACGGCAAGCCGCTGTCATCTACCTATCTCGGCCTTTGGTGCGAAACCTGGGACAATTCCATGGTGAACGTCTCCAAGCATCAGGAGATGGCACATGCGGCCGGATTTACGGGGCAGCGCGCCGTCTACACTTGGAGCGGCCGTATGCAACTCCTTCAGGCTTTGAATTTCATCGATATCAAGCCGGGTCGGTCGGGTGCGATCAGCCACGTTATTCTTTGGAATCCGCACCGTGTGATCCGGCTCCACCATGATAAAAAGACGCCGGGCCTCGTTGAAGCGAATTACAACGCTCTTCTGGAGCGTGCGATCGATATCGGGGCAAATGATATGATTGATCAGGTCATCATGCCGACAATGCCACCGGTTCCGCCTCCACCACCAGCAGCAGCCGTACCACCCCCGCCGCCGATAACTCCTGCTCCGATGACAACACCTTCTACATTGGAAGCTTTGAGCCAGATGACAACCGATGAGTTGGCCGGAGGGAATAATTAGATAAAAATTATGGACGCTCGGCCAGCCTCGCAATTTCAATACCGTGAACGTGCAAAACTCAGGCCCGACTGAATGTCGGTTATGGTCGACCGCAGCGGGAATGCGCTAGAAGCAGCCATACGCACCCTGATATCGAGCGAGACAAACCAAGACCACGCGCGCCATCAGTGCCTAGCGGCCTCCGCCCAAAGGCGGCGGAGGCTCCACGAGATAGTCGATCAGCATGTCGGTGAGCACGCGTATCTTCCTTGCGGGATGCGGCCCCGCCGGGCGGACGAGATAGACGCCCGCTGGAGGTGGCGGATAGCGCGTCATAACCGGCACCAGAGCGCCGGAAGCGAGATACTCATGGGTTACGCCTTCGGGGATCCAGGCTATGCCAAGCCCCGCCAGTGCGGCGGCGGCAAGAGCCAGCGCGTTGTCGGCCTTGAAGCGCCCCCGCGGATGAACCGTGATGATCTCGTCTCCGTCAAGGAATTGCCAGGGTTCGGTTCCCTGCATGAGGGCCTCATGGCCGGCGAGATCCTCCGGCGTCTCCGGGCGCCATGCCGCCTGATATAGTCAGGGCTTGCGACCAGCGCTCCCATAGCGAATGAAGACAGGCACTTGAAATTACATTAGCGCTAATGTAATTTCCTCTCCATGAGCGACAATGACAGGCCCGGTCTGGGCGAACTCCTTCGATATGTCGGCGAATTGGTGGACCAGGGCGCGGCCGAGCGGTATCGGGCCATGGATATCGACTACCGCCCCCGCTATACGCCCGTGCTCCGTGCCCTCAGCGCAGGAGCCGTCACGGTGACTGATATCACGAGCGCCAGCCGCCTCACGCAAGGGGCGATCAGCCAGACCGTGAGCCTGATGCTGAAGGACGATCTGGTCGTTCGGCACGATCTGGAAGATGGACGCAAGAGCGGCCTCAAGCTGACCAGGCGCGGACTGGAACTTCTGAAGAGGCTGGAACCCCATTGGGAAACGACGTTTCGCGCCATCGGCGCGCTTGAGACGGAAATCGGATTCCCGCTGCTCGAGATGTTGGGAAGCCTTGCGGCCGCCCTTGAAAGACAGGGCTTTGCCGACCGGCTGGCGGATGCGGAACGGGCGGGAAAGACTGATGACTAGGAACACCTCGACAAACACTGCGAAAAACTGGTTCGACATGGGCGGCAGGGCCTATGCGTTGTTCAGACCGGAATATCCGGCGGGGCTTTCGAAGTTTCTGGCTGAGACCGTCGGCGGCAGGGGTTGCGCGGTCGATGTCGGATGCGGCACCGGGCAACTGACGCGACAGCTCGCGGAGCATTTCCACAAGGTCATCGGCATCGATCCCAGCGAAGACCAGATCGCCAATGCGCAGGGTCCTTCGAACGTCGACTATCTCCGTGCCCCCGCAGAACAGCTCCCCCTGCCCGACGCAAGCGCGAGCTTGATCACCGCGGCGCAGGCGGCCCACTGGTTCGACCGCCCGCGTTTCTACGCCGAGGTGCGACGTGTCGCCGACGACGGCGCGATCATCGCCTTGCTCAGTTATGGCGTGATGCGGCTTGCACCTTCCGACCTGCAGGACCGGTTCGACAGGTTCTACAGCGATGAAATCGGTCCCTACTGGCCGCCGGAGCGCAAGCTTGTGGATTCCGGCTATGCCGACATCGAGTTTCCATTCGAAGAGATGCCCTATCCCGAGATGACGATCGATCGTGTCTGGGAGCTTGGAGAATTCCTGGGTTACCTGTCGACCTGGTCCGCCGTCCGGCGCGTGAACGAGGCCGGGCGCGATGATATTCTGGAGGGCTTCGTACGCGATGTCTCGTCCCTATGGGGCGAGCCAACGCGGAAGCTGCCGATTTCCTGGCCGATCAATATGCGATTGGGCAAGATATGAGACAGTCCGCCGAACTGCCGCCACTCTTTGTCGGGCTGCGTCATGTGGAACGGCTGCGTGTCGCCCCCATCCATACGGTTCCCGAGATCGACGATTCCTGGCCCGGTTTTCGTGACATGCCGCCGGTGCTGGCGACAGCAATCATGATTGCCTTCATCGAGCAGACCTGTGTGCAGGGCCTTCGACCTTTCCTTCGTCAGGGACAGCGCACCGTCGGCACCCATGTCAATGTCAGTCACGTCGCGGCAACGCCGGTCGGAATGAACATCACCGCGGAAATCGAACTGGCGGAGATCGACGGAAAGTCGCTCCTCTTCAGCGTAACCTGCCGTGACGATGCCGGTCTTATCGGTGAAGGAACGCATCGGCGCGCCGTTATCGAGATGGAGCGCTTCATGAAGAGGCTTGACGAGAAGCGCCCTGCGCCTGCAACGAAGGCTCCCTAGGGGCTGGGCTCAACGATCCCGGGATCAACGATCCCGGGGGTCAATGCGAAACTGTTGAGAGTCCAGGGGCCGGCCGTCCCGGGCTGCAAGCTGAAGCTTCTGCAAGGGTTGCCGGTTCAGGCTGTCCACGATCGCATAGTTCAGTTCACCCTCTGCAAAGCAATGCTCCTCCCCCCATTGCCAGAGAGCAACGAGGACCACGCTCAGCTGGCGGCCTTTCGGCGTCAGGAGATAGAGATGGCTGAGTGCGGAGTCAGGGTCCGGCTCCACCGTGAATATGCCCTCTTCCACGAGCTTTCGCAGGCGAACCGAGAGGATGTTCTTTGCGAGCCCGAGGCTCTTCTGAAACTCGGAAAATCGTCGAAGCCCCTTGAAAGCCTCCCTGATGATGAGGAGCGACCACCAATCACCGACGGCTTGCAGAGACCGCGCGATCCCGCACTGGGCATCCCCCATGTCAGTCCGCTTGCCCTTCATTTTCCCGCCTTTCGTCCGAATTACGGTTGCAAAGTTAAACCATATCGGAATAGATGTCGATAGGTTTCAAAGTTAAACCTTTATGATCATCACGAACCGGAGGGTCTCGAAGTGACCGACCTATTGGATCTCGCAATCGAAGCGCATGGCGGCCTGCAACGCTGGCAGCAGATCGAGCAATTGCATGCGCATATCAAAGTTGGCGGCGCGGTCTGGCATGTGAAGGGCTGGCCGGATGTCTATGCCGACATCCACACGTCGGTCTCCACCCGTCGTCCGCACACCGAATTCACGCCCTTCCTGGAGAAAGGGCAGCATTGCGTCTGGGAACCGGAGCAAACGGCTGTCGTTGCTGACAGCGGCGACGTCATCGAGGACCGTGCCGCACCGCGTTCCCTCTTTGAAGGACATACGATCACCACACCCTGGGACCGGCAGCACCTGATCTATTTCACCGGCTATGCCATGTGGACCTATCTGACGACGCCGTTTCTCTTCACGCTTCCCGGTTTCAGGACGGAGGAGATCGAGCCGTGGCAGGAAGAGGATGAAACCTGGCGCCGGCTGAAGGTAACCTTCCCGCCGACCGTCCCGAGCCATTCCACCGTGCAGACCTTCTATTTCAATGCGGATGGCCTGTTGCGGCGCCATGACTACAGCGTCGACATCATGGGCGGCACCAGGAGCGCCAACTATGCAAGCGACCACAGGAGTTTCGGTGGCTTGATAATCCCGACGAAGCGCAGGGTTTACGCAACCGGCCCGGACAACCGGCCCATCCTCGATCGGGTCGCCGTCTCGATCGATCTGCTCGACGTCGGCATCGAGCCGCAGCCCATCCCCTCGTGACCGGCGGAATAGGAGTCAGCCATCACGCCCCCTTGACCATCCATGAACTCGTATCGTGGTCGGGGTGCTGGTTGCTGCTCTCCTTGATCGCCGCAGCCCAGTCGGCACCGTTGGTTTCGGTCGCACCGGTATTTTCAATGCCCGTGATCGTATCGAACCACCCCACCATGTTCTCGGTGCAGGTGCTGGCATGCGGCGGAAAGGCGTGCGGATCGTCGAGCGAACCGATCATCAGATTGGTGCGGCCGTTTTCGAGGTGGTGGAAGAACAGCGGCGTGCCGCAATTGGCGCAGAAGCCGCGCTCGACAAGCTCCGAGCTCTTCCAGACTTGAGGCCTGCCGCGTGTCCAGGTGAGCGCATCGTCGGGCGCGGCGACAAGCGCGGCAAAGACGTTGCCCGAGGCTTTCTGGCACATGCGGCAATGGCAGAGATGCGAATTGTCGTGCATCGCGGTGGCGTGGTAGCGCACGGCCCCGCACTGGCAGCCGCCGCTCACTTCCCTCTCGATACGCTCCATTTCTTCTCCTCCTTCAAATCGCGGGCTTGGGGTCGATCTCTTTTAGGTTTTCGTTTTTTGATCGTCCAGCACAGCCGGCCTCTCCAGCCACGTAACCAAACCTAGGCCAGCCAGTCCGGCTTGCGGGCGACGAGCGACTGATACGGGCGGGCGGCGAGATCATCCAGCCATGCCAGCTCATCGGGTGGCACCTGCCGGCTTGCCTCCGGTGCCTCGCGCCAGCGATCCCACTCGGAGGTCTCCCGATCGTTCAGGACAAGGTGGTCGCGCAGGACATTGATCTTCACGAACCAGAGGCCGGTTGTGCCGCCATGGCCGAAGCTTGCGGGCTCGGCCTCTCCGCGGCGGCATTTCAGCCAGGCTTCCCCTGCCATGAGGAAAGCGCTGCGGGGCATGTCGGCGGCGTCGAATTCAATGTGTTTCCTGCTTCTCAGCATCGCGTCAATCTGTGCATCGGCAAGCCGCCACTCGCCCGTCCCGCCATCCCGATATTCGCAGATCCAGTGATCTTCCCACTCCGTCGAGAAATAGGATGCGAAGCCGCATCGCACACGCGCGGGAACGCCCTTGCTGCGGAGAAATGCACAAAGCATGAGCGCGAAATCCCGGCATGTTCCAACGGATCGCCTGTCGGCCGGCCGCGCCTGGGCGAGAGGACGGTCGTCGCGCTGCATGATGTCGGCAAGCCGTTCGGCGATCGGCAGGGTCTGGCGCGCACCCGGCCCGAGCCTCGAGGCGTCGAGACCATAGTCCCCGAGCCAGCTGGAATGCACCAGCAGGCCCTGGACGATGCCGGCGAGATGCCCGACCTCGTCAGGCAAAGCTGCGATAGCCTCCGCCTGTTGGCCGGGGTCCGACATCGGCGTGTGGGCGGTCCATCGGTCGAGGCTGGTCATGCTGGCTCCCATTGATGGCTATGGTCGCCAGCCAAATCCATAATCGGGCCGCCGGCAAGGTCGGGAACCGGGCAATTCGGCCACATCGCCGCCGTCGCGCAGCGAATTCCTAGAATCTCGAATACGTCGTATTCGACACCATCAGCGAGACGCTCATCGACGCTCTGGGAGGAGCGCCTCACGCCGCGACAGGTCATAAGGATCAGACCGCAGTCGTCAGCGGCAAGCAGGAGCCTCACATCCTCCTGAAACATACCGTCCGCGCGTCCGAGAAGGAGGTCGGAACCGATCAGCGGCGACGTCGTGATCGACGTGATCCGGAAGGCCGCCGTTGCAGTTCAAAACGACTGACAGCGCCCGTCAGGTTTCCAACGACGCCAGAGAGGCCGCCGTAAAGTGGCCTCTCCTGTGCTTTATTTGCTGCGATACCCGGTCAGCCGGCCTCATTAGGCCGAGTATTTCACCGTCACGCCGCGCTGGCGAAAATATGCCTGCATCAGCTTCCTGCCTTGACGGTTGTTCTGCACGAGCCTGGCCGGATCGAATACCGCTTCTTTCACACCCGCCCGAGCCAATGCCGCCTTGAGTGCAGCGATGTGTGTGTCGAGGTCGGCATTATCGGCATGCAGCGATTCATAGATGCGGTTTGTTGCATCCGCTACGGTCAGTTCGCTCACAATTGCACTCCTGTCATTGTCTGGCTGGCGCGCTTAGCACCTTTTCCGGCTTGATCCTATCGCAATGACAAACGTCCATGTCGATGGGCGCAACCGATTGGAAGATTGCGCCTGCCTCCCCCAGGCCCGTGCGGCCATCAGGGCAACATCGTCCGCCCGGCCGCGGCTTCTACTGCCTCGGCAGGACGGTATGCGCCGTGATCGTGTAGCCGAACGGATCGACAAAGGCGAAATAGCGCCCGAACGGACCGTCCTTCGGCGGGAAGGCTATGGGCACGTCGCGCTCGCAGAGATGCGCGTGCAATTCGTCGGCATCGTCGCAGCCGAACCAGATCGCGATGCCGACCCCAAGCTTGTCCGTATCGTCAAAATCCCCGATCGGCGTGCGGACGGCGAAGGGGATGGGCTGCGTTTCGAAAACAACCGCACCCGGAGGGGCTTTTGCCGAAGGCGTGAGCCCGACAATATCCTGGTAGAAGGTCCGTGCGGCGTCCAGATCCCTTGTCTGTATCCCGATGAAATCCGGTCCAATGAGGCGAGCCATGAGCTGTCTTCCCTTTTTATACCTGACGCAGTATCGTCAGGGGCCTGATATAATATAAGGACCCTGATATGTCCAGCCTGATTGATCCCCCGGTGGATGACACCTACCGCTCGCTCGGATATGCGCTGAAGCGGGCGCAACAGGCGCTGCGGGGCCATCTCGACAATGAACTTCGAAACATCGGATTGACGACCCCGCAATATTCGGTGCTGGCGGGGCTCGAGTTCAACGCGGGCCTGTCAAGCGCGGAGCTGGCGCGGCGCGCCTTCGTGACAGCGCAGACGATGCAGTCCATCATCGCCACACTCGAACGGGACGGCCTCGTGAAACGAACCGCCCACCCGGTGCATGGCCGGGTCCTGACGACCGAACTCACGCCGGACGGCCGGTCGGCATTGCGCGCGGCCCACGAGATTGTCGCCAAGGCGGAAGCCCTGACCCGAGACGCCGTTGCACCCGGCGATCCGGAGGTCATCTATGCAGCCTTGCTGCGGATAGCAGAAGCCATGCGGTGACGTCCGCATCGCAAGCGACCGGCGCGAATCGACGGCAACAGCCGTCTAATGCGCCACCGGTTTGGCATTCTCGCAGTCGGTCACCGGCACGACGATGCCGGAATAGAGCACGGGCGAACCGCTCTGGTCGCGAAAGGCCCGGCCGAAGGCCGCGACCGTCCGGTAGCGGCCATCGCTGCCCTGGACGCGATAGATGTTCTGCTGGGCAATTTCGGCGACGATCGCCTGCGAGATCGTCTTTGCGAGATCCGGCTTGTCATCGGGATGGACACGCTCAAGATAGTCTTCCAGCGGCAGGCCGCGCACCGTGGCGTCGGCATCCATGCCGAAAAGCTCGGCGAGCGCGCTGTCTGCGAAGACGAGGTTCCTGACGATATCCCAGGTATAGATCCCCGCATCCGAGGCCACTTCTTCGACGATCTCGAACGAGTGAACGGCTTTGCCAGTCATTGCCTGCATGTCCCTGCGACTATTTTAGTCGAAACTAAAGGTTTGACGGGCAACTTCAAGCTAGGGCCGACCGCAATGCGGGCGCCATGGAAACGCACCCGGCCGCCGTTGCTGCATCAAGGGCCGGGTTGTCGTCGAGCCAGCCTTCCGGCGTCCCGCATCTCAGATATTCGGCGTCTGCCCTGGCCCTTCGCCGATGCTCAGCGCGCCATTTCGCTGAACGGACAGACATCATCCTCGAAGGGCACGTGCCTTCGACGAAACTGCGTGCCTTCCACGATCTCCGGCGCGCTGATCCGATCCATACGAAAATGCCGGAAATCCCCGCGCGCGGTATCCCAGCCGACGAGATACCAAAGTGGCGGCAGGATGAGCATGGCCTGCGGTTCGGCCTCGCGCAGCGTTTCCATTCCCCTGGCGTCACGGTAGCGGAACCGCAGATGCAGCCGCTGCAGAAACCCCGTCTCGAAGGCCGGCAGCAGCCCGGAATCGATCGACCCGATGTCGGAAATATCCTGTCTGGGAGACAATTGCCCGACATAGAGGCAGTCGAGAAGCCGGCGCAGGTCCCGCACCTTGTCGGCCGAAAGCGCCTTTTCGATCTTCGCAAGCCCGGCATCGGCGAGATCGGAGAAAGGAAGGGAGCGTGCCGCGCGCATGGCCGCCACGCTGATCAGGAGCGCAAACACCTCGGTGACCGAGAGCCGGGCCGTGGTCTGCACCGATTCCGGGTCGAGCTGCAGCCCGCCACCGCGGCCGGATTCGGAATGGATGAGAAAACCCTGCTCGCGCAGCGCCCCGATGTCGCGCAGTACCGTTCGCCTGGAAGCGCCCACCTCCTCTGCCAAATCATTGACTGTCGAGCTTCCGTTGCGCCTGAGGATGCGCACGATGGCGTCGTGTCTGAGGCGGATGTTCATTTGCGCACCCTGGAGCTTTCCCGATATTCGGTGCCAAAATCTGGCACCGATTTACCTTAGGCGTGTCATGGCAACCCGACAAGGAGACAGACCATGACATCCCATCAAGCCCCCGCCCCCGCCGCAACGCCTGTTATCGTCAACCCCTCCCATCTGCACGACCCGACACCGCACGGCTACAGCACGGCGGTCATCGCCCCTGCGGCCGGCCGGCTGGCCTTCATCTCGGGCCAGGGCGCGTACGACCGGAACGGCGCTCTTTCGCCTGACTTCGCCACCCAGGTGGAACAGGCCTATGCGAACCTCGCCGCCGTCATCGCAGCACTTGGCGCCCGCCCCGACCAGGTCGTGAAACTGACCGTCTACGTGGTCGGCCACGATATGTCGAAGCTCGGCATACTGACGGAGACCGTCACGCGTATGTTCGGGAACAGGCTGCCGGCACAGACGCTGGTCCCGGTGCCGAGACTCGCGATCGACCCCATGCTCTTCGAGGTCGAGGCTGTCGTCCTCCTGGATTGAGCGCCGCCCGCGCGAAGAATGGCTGGCCGGCTGAGTACCTTCGCCGGCCAGCCGGACCGCCTGATCAGCCGAGCCCTTCCTCGGCAAGGGCCTGCGTCACGGAAGGCAGCGTTCGCATATGGGCGAGGAACCTGCCGAGCGCCTCCGGCAGTTCGACGCCGCTCCTCGGCGCGACCGTCAGCACCCAGAACAGGTAGCAATCGGCAATCGTCATCTCGTCGCTGACCAGGAACGTCTTGTCGCCCATCTGGCCGGCAAGGATGGCGAAGGCCTGCGCGAGCTTTTCGCGGGCGCGCTCCTTCTCCGGCTCGGGGAAATTCCGGAAGAAGGGCTGGTACCGTGAGTGAATCTCCGACGACATGAAGGCGAGCGCCTCGAGCGCGCGCCAGCGTAGAATGCCGTCCCCGGGCAGGAGCTTGCCGCTCGTCTCGGCGATATAGGCCAGGATGACCTGATTCTCCGTCAGGATCGCTCCGTCCTCGAGTTCGAGCGTGGGAATGTAGCCCTTGGGGTTGATCGACAGGAAATCGCGCCCGTCCTCCGTCGTCTTGTCATGCCGGATGCTGGTGAGCCTGTAGGCAAGCCCGGCCTCGATGAGCGCGATATGATCGGCAAGGCTGCAGGCGCCGGGATAGTAGAAGAGGTTCATGGTGGTCTCCTGGTGGTGACCCGCCCGCCGGCTTCGCCGCGAGACAAGGTCTCAGATGTTGACCACGGCCATTTATGGGACCAAAAATTGTCCGTCAAAAGCATATCTTTGGGAGCTGGTCAGATGGATGTGACTGCAAGGCCGGCAGGCGCCGACTGCAGGGGTGTCAGCGAGATCCTCAGCCGGGTCGGCGACAAATGGACGATCCAGGTCGTCGTCGCACTTCGGCTGGGTGCTCTCCGCTTCAATGGGCTGAAGCGCCAGATCGGCGGCATTTCGCAGCAGATGCTGACGCGAACGCTGAAGACGCTGGAACGAGACGGCATGATCGCCAGAACCGTCCACCCCAGCACCCCGCCGCAGGTCGAATACACCTTGACCCCGCTCGGGCATTCCCTGTCGGAAACCGTCCGCCACCTGGCCGACTGGGCGGCTGAAAACAGGGGCAGCATCGAGGACAACCGCCTGCGCTACGACGCCGATCATCCATGAACCGGCCTGCCTGTTCCGCAGGTGCCGCCAAAACCGCAAGATCGGTCGAGCGCATGGGCCCTGCCCGCGTTTAGTTGGAGCCGCCACGGAGGACGGAATGATGAAGGCGGCGCTTCGAAACTACCATGCCCGGATGCAGCGGGTGCTCGATCACATAGACCGGCATCTGGATGACGATCTGGACCTGGACGCGCTGAGCGCTATCGCAGCCTTTTCGAAGTTTCACTTTCACCGGCAGTTCTCGGCAACCTTCGGTCTGTCGGTGCATCGCTATGTCCAGCTCGCCCGTATGAAGCGCGCTTCGCACCACCTGGCGTCAAACGGCGACCAGAGCGTCACCGACATAGCAATGGATGCCGGTTACGGTGCACCGGATGCCTTTGCCCGCGCCTTTCGGCAACGGTTCGGGCAGTCGCCTTCCTCGTTCCGGAGATCGCCCGACTGGGCTCCGTGGCTTGCCGCCTTCAGGCCCCTCGAAAACGCAAGGAGCAAGCTCATGCAGATAACCTATGAAGAAGACGACGTGACGATCCGCGAAGTGCCGCCAACCCCGGTGGCGATCCTGGAACACCGGGGCGACCGGGCAAATCTCGGCACCAGCATCGAGCGGTTCATCGCCTGGCGCAAGGCCGCCGGCCTGTCACCCGAGACGAACCCCACCTTCAACATCTTCCGGTCCCCGAGGATCCCCGCCAATCCGGCCGATTACAGCATGGACATCTGTGTCGGCACCGACCGGCCGATCGATGCCGACGATGAGGTGATGAAATCGGGCGTGATCCCGGCCGGCCGCTGCGCGGTCATCCGCGTCGTCCACGATACCCACAATCTGGAGCCTGCAGCCCTCTATCTCTACCGGGACTGGCTTCCGGCAAGCGGCGAGGAAGCCCGCGATTTCCCGATCTATTGCCAGCGGCATTTCTCCTTCTTCCCTGATGTGCCGGTCCACGAGGTCGTCGTGGAATTGTTCCTGCCGCTGAAATAGCGCGAGCCGATGGCCGCCCGCCCTTCCGATCCCTGGGACGGGCGGGCCGCTTCAGGCTGTGCTTCCCGATGCGATGATCAGTCGATCTCCCGGCTCGCGCAGATTATGCCACCGCGCCTCCCATCCAGCTTTCCCGACCGGCCGCCTTCCCGTACAATCCCTTCATCACATGGGGGATTTCATCATGAGCGAAGACGCCTTCAACATGTCCATCCGCAAATTCCTGAAGGAAGTCGGCGTGACCTCGCAGCGCAAGATCGAGGAGACCGTGCGCGACGCGCAGATCCGCGGCAAGAAGCTGAAGGTCCGCATGACGCTGACGGCGGAAGGTACCGGCCTCAACCACGTGGTAGCAGGCGAAATCGAACTTCCCTGAAGCCTGTCGCGATCTCCACGCTGTCAGCGGCTATCAATATTGAGGCGAGACGCACGCCTGCCGTGGGCCGTGATAGGGCTGGAACGTGTTGTCGTAAGCCCTGTAGGACCGGTAACGCGCAAAGCACCAGCGTACATGGTCGTTGCCGCCATAGTAGGCCCGGGGATAATAGTAGGTCCGGGGATAATAGTAGCGTCGTGCATAATATCGCGTCGAGCCGTAATAGTACGGACCGGAATAGCCGCCATAGTAGCCGGGATCATAATAGCCGGAGCCATAATAGCCGGAGCCGTAATATCCGGGCTGCGCCAGCATTCCGCCGATGATCGCGCCTGCGGCCAGACCGCCGAGCGCCCAGCCCCAGCCGTCGCCGCCATGGTGGTGGTAGTATCCGCCGTGACCGCCATAGTAGCCGCCGTGATAGCCGCCATAGTAACCGCGGTAGCGTACCAGTTGCGCCTGCTGTGCCTCGACATCAGGGGCGGCGGCCATGGTGGGAAACGCCTCGGCCGGCAGTGCACTCGCCAGCGCCGTTGCCAGCGACAGGGCAATGATTGAGAGCCTCTTCATTGGCTTCACCTCCGTCTGCATCCGCCGCGCGTCATTATACCGCGGAAAGGACGGCGTGGCACTCAATTTCCGGGCCTGTCTGGTGTTGCTGGAGGGGTGACTTCAGTCGGCATTTCCCGTCCCGACAGCATCGGCCCGAAGACCGGCCGCAGTTTCCGGAACGCAGGACGTGACGTTTCAATGTGGAGCATCTTCACCCGGTTTCCTAACCCGAATGCAGCATTGACTGCCTGCCGCTCCGGCCTAGAATCACTGGCGGGTCGAACTGTCGGACTGGGGCTGGCGCATCTTGAGGAGGGTGCCATGCAGAAAACCGATAAGCAGAAAACCGATATGCAGCAACCTGACATGCAGAAAGTCGATGCACTCGTCGGTCGCCTCGTGGGCGATCTCGGCGCCAGTGTATCGGGCGTTCTCGTCGTGCTCGGAGATCATCTCGGCCTGTTCCGGGCGATGATGGACGGGCGGCCGCGCTCGTCGATGGAGCTTGCGGAAACGACCAGTCTCACGGAGCGCAATGTGCGCGAATGGCTCGCCGCCATGGCGGCTGCCGATTACATCACCTATCACGAGGCCTCGAACAAATTCGCCATGACGCCGGAGCAGGCGCTGGTCTTCGCCAATGAGGAAAGCCCCGCCTTCTTCGGCGGCGCCTTCGAGATCGTTCAGTCCATGTGGATGGACGAGCCGAAGGTGGAGGATGCCTTCCGCACCGGCAAGGGCCTCGGCTGGCATGAGCACAGCACCTGCCTCTTCCGCGGCACCGAGCGCTTCTTCCGGCCGGGCTACAACAGCCATCTCGTCACCGAGTGGATCCCGGCGCTGAAGGGCATGAAGGAAAAGCTGGAAAGCGGGGCGGAAGTCGCCGATGTCGGCTGCGGCCACGGCGCTTCGACGATCCTGATGGCCCAGGCATTCCCGAAATCGCATTTCCACGGCTTCGATTATCACGGTCCGTCGATCGAGCGGGCAAAGCGCGCCGCAAAGGACGCCGGTGTTGCCGACCGCGTGACCTTCAGCAAGGCATCGGCCAAGGATTTCCCGGCCGGCGACTATGATCTGGTGGCCATGTTCGACTGCCTGCACGACATGGGCGACCCTGTCGGGGCCGGCCGCCATATCCGCGAGACGATGAAAAAGGACGGCACCTGGATGATCGTCGAGCCCTTCGCCCATGACGGGCTGAAGGACAACCTCAACCCCGTCGGCCGCGTCTATTACGGCGCCTCGACGATGATCTGCACGCCCGCCTCCATGGCCCAGGAAGTCGGCCTCGGGCTTGGCGCGCAGGCAGGCGAGATGAAGCTGCGCAAGGTGGCGCTGGATGCCGGATACCACCACTTCCGCCGCGCCAGCGAGACGCCGTTCAACATGATCTTCGAGGTCAGGAACTGAACGGACTTAAGTGAGATGCCGGGTGCAGGCTCTGACAGCGAGCATGTCGGAGCCTGGGCTCGCGCATGTTGGTCATTTGCCGTTCTGCCAAATCAGAATAGGCTCCATGCGGCGAATCTTGCCCCGAGAGCCCGATGACCCTGTTCTGGATTGCATCCCTTCCCTTCATGGCGGTCTTCATTGCCGCCCTGGCCATCGGGCGCGCGAAAAGCCTCTGGCTGCCGATCGCGGTTGCAGTTGCTTCACTGGCCGCAGGCACGCTCTGCCTTCATTCGATTGTGGTCGCCCCGACCTGCGCGACCGGTGAAAGCGAATGCCTGGGCGTAACGGTGATCGCCTATCTAATCGCTGTCTTCTGGTGCGCGCCGAGCATTGGATTCGTGCTGCGACTTTACAGCCACCTGCGTTCGGACTTCCGGCGCGGGTAGGTTGCCCGCTCCCGGGACCGGAACTAGTTCGCAAGCTCTTAAGTATTCATTCAACAACATGCTGTGAAGCGGGAACTATAACCGATTGCGCCGGTTATATTCGCAGCAAAGGATAAGGCCATGACCAGGGTCCTGAATTCACGCACAATCATTATTTCGGCAGATCGTCTTGATGATTGCAAGGAATACCTCGGAACCGACTTCCACCAGCTGATCGACCATGCTCTGAGCGTCGGCTGGTCCATCGACGAGGTCATTGTCGCACTCAGCGGCCTCGCAGAGGAAGAAATCGCCGTGCCGGAGCGAGCCGTCACCTTGCATTGAAATCCGCAACCGATCGCCATCATTCAGAAGGCCGGGCTTCGAAACCCCGGCCTTTTCGTGATCGCTCTGGGAATGTGGCCTGCAATGATCTGGCGGCCTCCATGAGGCTCGGCACCATCACCAAACACAAAAAACGGCGCTCCAGAGAGCACCGCTTTATCATGCCATGGCAAGGCGAGGCACAGAGGCCCTAAGCCTTCTTGCCCGCTCTCGGCTTTTTCGGCGGCGCCTCGACCGCCTCCTGCGCGAGCCTCAGCGCGCGCAGCTTTTCGGTCTTCTTCTGCCTAGCGACAGCTTCGCTTTCGAGGATACCCTTGGCGACAGATGTCGTCTGCTCGGCCTTCGCCTGCGGCGAAAGCTTTTCGGGCTTGAAGAAAGTGTCTTTCGTCTCGGTCATGTTTCCTCCTTGTCGATGGAACGGGAGACCGGGAAGGCGTCAGCGGCCGCGAGCAATCACCTTCTTCTTCGGTGCCGGCAGCAGGCCTTCGCGCTGCGCCTGCTTGCGGGCGAGCTTGCGGGCGCGGCGGATCGCTTCACCCTTTTCGCGGGCGCGCTTTTCCGACGGCTTTTCATAGGCGCTGCGTTCCTTCATTTCGCGGAACACACCTTCGCGCTGCAGCTTCTTCTTGAGCACGCGGAGGGCCTGATCGACATTGTTGTCTCGGACGAGTACCTGCAAGTTTTCTCCTTAATCAGCGTAGCTGCTGTTACTTCCTGATGCGGATCACGTTCGAATTGATCCAGCTCGATTTCGGCTTTTCGGGCGCCGCCTCTGCTTCTGGAAGCGAAGGCGACGAAGGTGATGCCTGGACGTCGATGTCATCCTGGCGGATGCTGCGCTCGAAATTCTCGTTCTGAAACCGAACGCGATAGTGGACGAAGCCCTGCGCGGCCGGCAGAATGGACAGAATGTCGCCGGAGCCCGAGGGCTGCGCGCCGCCGAGAACACCATGCTTGAGCATGATGGTGTCACCCGGACTGTAACGACGATATGCCATGCCGTTCTACCCTCATGCAATGAAAAATAAAAGGCCGGGACTGCTCCCGACCTTCCCAGATCCTGACTTTTTTCAGGCCAGGCCCTGGCCTCGGTCAACGTCTCCGCGCGCCAGTACATCCGTGGTCGCGCGAAGTCGTGACAAGTTCTTATTCAGCGCGGAGGTTGTCGGCAGAGCTCTTGCCCGAACGGCGGTCCTGCACGATTTCGTAGCTGATCTTCTGTCCGTCTGCGAGCGAGCGCAGGCCAGCGCGTTCAACTGCAGAAATATGGACGAAAACGTCGGTGCCGCCGTTATCCGGCTGGATAAAACCGAAACCCTTGGTGGCGTTGAACCACTTGACTGTACCTGTATTCATAACGATCTCCTTTCAAAGCAACCGTTGAAACTTCCCGCGATACCCTGCGGGCTTGGGTCGATTATTTGGAAGGAAATCTGACGAGAGCAAATAGCTCCGCAACGACGTCACAAGCAATGGTCGATAACGGCAATATAAGGTCAATTTTAAATTTGGCAACAGATTTAGGCACAAAAACTTCGAATCACCTGCAAGTTTCTGTTGTAATATACTGATTTTTCTATGGAATATTATTCGTTTAGCGACCGTTGGCAGGCGTGCTGCGGTGCGACCGCCCTGTCCGCCAGCCTCCTTGCCGCGATTCGCCTCCGGCTTTCCGACACCATTCAACCTTGCTCGGCGTCCTCCTCGAACGGTTGGTGACCAGGTGGC